>LNAP01002834.1_pt1 | contig 41520 bp, 42 predicted proteins | sample 602601 | NCBI WGS metagenome assembly LNAP01 (sample SAMN02440304, study PRJNA202911) | soil metagenome | biome: Subtropical and temperate rainforests or woodlands; isolation source: soil samples (1 kg each in a 20% v/v slurry with milli Q water) were... ...
AAGACAAAGCGCCGACAGGGCAATGGCCGCGACGACGCGCGCCTTGCGCGTCGGTCCCGACCGCGGGCGCCCCGGCGCGCGCGACCTGGCATTCGCCTTTGAATGCTCCAATGGCAGTCTCGCCCAGTCCAACATCATATTGCTCGCGCGTCAGCCCGCCGAAGAGGCATCGCCATCCCGGCGGCCGATCGCGACGCGATCTTTCGCCTCGCCGGGCCGAGGCCTCTGAAATGCTTCGATTTGCAGCGGTCACCTTACGGGACCTGCCGAGCGGCCTCTACCGCTTGGCACGCAAGCGCATTGCGTCTATTGCAAGTCTTTGCGGAAGGCGTCGTTTTCTTCCCGTGTTATTTTCTTGATTGCAACTTAAGAGGCGGGGCGATGTCAGTCTTTCAGAGCCTGGTTTTCGATACGACCGTACTCGACGGCATTACCGATCCCGCGGTTCGGGCCCGCGTGTGGGCGGAGTGCTTCGAGCAGATCGTCACCGGCATGGACATGGGATTTGCCGACGATGACGCCCGCATCATCGGGACGCACAAATTCCTGATGAACGAGACCATCGCGCTGGGGGAGATGTTCAGCTCGTCCTTTGTCGGCGAGCGGACCAGGAAGCACATCAACCGCGACGACGAGGACCATGTCTATCTGAGCTTCAACATCGGCGTGACCACTCATATCGGCCGCCAGCTCGGGCGCGAGATCGATATCGCACCGGGGCAGGCGGGACTGGTCGTGCTGGACGCCAGCACGAAAGCCATTGCTCTGAACAACGGCCATTGCATCAGCCTGAAATTGCCGAGCGCGATTTTCCGGGAGTGGGGCCTGTCCCCGGTCGACCTGGCCTGCCGTCCGATCGATTGCACCGGCGCCGACTATCAGCTCCTGACCGGCTATGCGCGGCTGCTGATCGCCAATGGGGCGGGGCTGGACGAGGGCGGCGCGGCGGAAGCAACGCGTCACCTGATCAAGCTCACGGGCCGCTGGCTCGGCGCAACCGACGGCGTGCGGGGGCCGGAGGGCGAGGACGCGGTCTACCGGGCCCGGCTCGCCTTCATCCGGCAGACGATCAGCAAGCAGGCCCTGGATCCCGAGGTCAGCCTCGAGCGCGTGGCGCGGCGGCTCGGCATGCCGTCCCGCACCGTTCAGCACATGCTCGCGAAGGCCGGCGAGAGCTTTTCGCAGATCGTGATGGCGGCGCGGCTGCGGCGGGCGCGCGTCTATCTGCTAGATCCCATCTATGCCGATCTGCCAGTCGCCGACATTGCGTTTCGCTGCGGCTTCCTCGACGTCTCGAGCTTCTACCGGGCTTTTCGCGCCGCCTACGACATCACGCCGAAATCGCTGCGGGAGCAGGCGGGAACCATGTCTCCGGAATAGGCCGTAGCCCGAATCGAGCGCGGGGCAATCCGGGCTACGAGATCTTGCGTTGCCCGACGGGCAAAACACCCAAGCCATCGGTCAATCCGCGCGAACAAAAATATTCGCCTTTACAGAAATTCGGAAACGGCGTATGTGTCGCCTCACTCCGGCCCAAGGAAGAGGGGCGTATCGCGATCGTCACGAACGCGGGCCGGGCGGCGGTGGACGTGGATCACATCGGCGCGAAAAGCTTCGCGGGGCGGGCAACCGTGAGCGAAGGCGTCGCGCGCACGACCGGTGTGATCTGCGTACGGCAAAATCGTGTGGTCCTGGCGCCCGCAGGCTGGCGTCAAGCGTTGCGGTGGTGCGTGCTGTCCAACCGGACATGCGCATCGTCCGCCGCAAGGCGACGGGGGCAATAGTGCATCGCTCCCCGGGGAGAGCGCGACATAAGCCGTCAAACCACTGCGCAGGGAAGGCCGGATGTTTGGCTTCACCTGTATGCCGCTGTGCAGCCTCTTGTAGCGCAACCTTTGCACAGTGGACCGCGGGTGCCAGCCGGCACCCGGTCTTCCCTGCGCCCTTTTTCCTGAGGGCAAGGCGACGAAGCAAAGCTCGGGCGAAATGCGCCGCGAGGATGAACAGCTATGTCCATCGATGAAAAGCAGTCTTGTGCCCCGGACGCAGCGCAGCGCACCCGGCGATGCGCAGCATCGGTCCGGTGTGATGCGCTGCAGAGCCGGGGCCCATGTTGCAGCGAGTGGTGCGGCCTGCTGGGTCCCGGCTCTGCGGAGCGTAACTTTGTGCCGCACCGCGTCCGGGACACCAGAGAGCGCTTGTTAAACCGGCTTGCCCGTATACGGCATCGAGGCCGTCAGGCCGCCGTCCACCGGGAACGCCTGGCCGTTGACATACGAAGCCTCGTCGCTCGCCAGAAACAGTCCCATTGCCGCGAGCTCGTGCGGCTGGCCGGCGCGCTTCAGCGGGTTGAGCTGGCCGATCTTGTCGGTGGTGCCGCGCTCCTTGGCGCGGTCGAACACCGGCTTGGTCATGCCGGTCTCGATCAGGCCCGGGCACACCGCGTTGATGCGCACGCCGGTGCCGGAGAGCGAATAGGCGGTGGTCTGCACCAGGCTGATCACGCCGGCCTTGCTCGCCGCATAGGGATGACCGCTCGCGCCGGCCTTGAGGCCCGCGACGGACGCGGTCAGCACGATCGCGCCGGACTGCTGCTTCACCATGTGCGGCATCGCGTGCTTCACCGCGAGGAACGGTCCGATCAGATTGACGCGCAGGACCTCCTGCCAATGCTCCACGGTTTGCTCGCCGAGCGGCACCAGCCCGCCGGAGACGCCGGCATTGGCCCAGATCACGTCGAGCCGGCCGTGCGTCTTCACCGCCTTGTCGATGACGGCGATGACGTCCTGCTCGGAACCTGCATCCGCGATCATGGCTTCGGCGACGCCCCCGGCCTTCTTCACCTCGTCGACGGTTTCCTTCACCGCCTCGGTGCGATCCACCGCGATCAGCTTGGCGCCTTCTTTGGTGAACAGCAGCGCAGCCGCGCGGCCGATGCCGCTGCCGGCGCCGGTGATGATGACGGATTTGCCTTGCAGGCGGCCCATGCGTTTCTCCCTTTGGCTCGTACGCGACGCTTGCCGCGCAACGGAATTTCAAACAAGATTTCAAACGGTAAAGTGTCTTGAGACAGGTTCGCTACTGACGTACAGCGACATCACACGGGATGGAAGGGTTTCGATGGCAGCCGCAGACAAGCCGAATGTGGTCACGACACGGTGGTGGTGGGTCCGTCACGCGCCGGTGCGCAACGACGGCGGCAACATCTACGGACAGAGCGATCTCGCCTGCGACACCAGCGACACCTATGTGTTCAATGCTGTTGCCAAGGTGCTGCCACGCAAGGCGGTCTGGTATTCGAGCAATCTGATGCGCACGCACCAGACCGCGGAGGCTATCTGGGCGGCCGGGTATCCGAAGCCTGCGTCGATGCCATGGGAAGCCGATCTCGCCGAGCAGAACCTCGGCCGTTGGCAAGGCATGAACCGCGCGCAGTTCATCGCCAGCCGTCCCGTGGGGTCGAGCTGGTTCGCCGACATCAACGAGCCTGCCCCTGGCGGCGAAAGCTTCATGGACCTCTACAACCGCACGCGCCGCACCATCGAGCGGATCAACGCCGAGGCGGCCGGGCAGGACATCATCGCGGTTGCGCATGGCGGCACCATCAAGGCTGCGCTCGGACTTGCGCTCGAGGGGCAGTTGGAGAAGGCGCTGTCGTTCGACATCGACAATTGCTCGATCACGCGGCTCGATCATTTTGCAAGCCCCGAACGCATGGTGTGGCGATTGCCGATGGTGAACCAGCAGCCCTGGATCGCGGATGACGCACACGCGGCGATGCATCAACTCGCGGGTCCGGAAGTCAAGAAGCTCGCCTGAGCCATTGTCCGCTCGCGCAACCGCGGCGTAAACTTCAGGCCGATTCAAATCATACTCTGGGAGAGAAACATGACCTTGTTCGACATGAAGGGCAAAGTTGCCGTCATCACGGGATCGACGCGCGGCATCGGGCTTGCGATCGCCGAGCGTATGGCCGAGCACGGCGCCAAGGTGGTGATCTCCTCGCGCAAGGCCGATGTCTGCGACCAGGTGGCAAAGGGGATCAACGACAAGTTCGGCAAGGGCACCGCGGTCGCGATCGCCGCCAACATCTCGTCGAAGGAAAATCTGCAGAACCTCATTGACGAGAGCAACCGCGCCTTCGGCAAGATCGACGTGCTGGTCTGCAACGCGGCGTCGAACCCGTATTACGGTCCGCTCGCCGGCATCTCCGATGATCAGTTCAGGAAGATTCTCGACAACAACATCGTCGCCAACAACTGGCTGATCTCGATGGTGGTGCCGCAGATGATCGAGCGCAAGGATGGCTCGATCATCATCGTCTCATCGATCGGCGGCCTCAAGGGTTCGACCATCCTCGGCGCCTACGCGATCTCGAAGGCCGCCGACATGCAGCTCGCGCGCAACCTCGCCTGCGAATACGGCAAGGACAACATCCGCGTGAACTGCATCGCCCCGGGCCTGATCAAGACCGATTTTGCCAAGGCGCTGTGGGACAATCCGGAGAACCTGAAGGCCTCGACCTCGCGCTCGCCGCTGCTCCGCATCGGCATCCCCGACGAGATCGCGGGCGCCGCCGTGTTCCTCGGCTCGAAGGCCGGCGACTTCATGACCGGCCAGACCATGGTGATCGACGGCGGCGCGACGATCAGCTGAGGCGTTCCCGCAGGGGACGCGGTTGGGCCAGCGGGTGCGGCGAGGAACCAACCGGGTTCCGGCTCGTTAGGCTGCACATTCATCTTTGAATGGCGCAGCAGGCGAGGGCCGGAAGCGAGACAGATGATCCCCACGGTGATCAAGCCGCAATCTCCGGACGACGTCGCCGCGATGGTTGTCACGGTGGGCGCGGCGATCCTGACCATCATCATTGTCGCGGCGCTCTATCTGGGACGGGAAATCTTCGTTCCCGTCGCACTCGCCATCCTGCTGAGTTTCGTCCTCGCAGCTCCAGTCAGGCTGATGCAGCGTCTTCACGCCCCGCGAGCTCTGGCTGTGGTCGGCGTCGTGCTGTTCGCCTTCGTGATCATCTTCGCGCTGGGAAGCGTGATCGCGACTCAGCTCAATGGCCTGGCCGGCGATCTGCCGAAGTACCAGGCCACGATCCTGTCCAAGATCCAGTCGGTGCGCGGCGTGGCAGGCGGCAGCTCCACGCTCGAGCGTGCGGCCGAGATGCTTCAGGATCTTGGCAAGGAACTGGATAAGCCGAAGTCTGTCGCGCCCACAAATCCGCTGACCTCGGGCACTCCGGCCCATCCCGGCGTCAAGCCGGTCCCGGTTGAGGTGTTGCAGCCCGATCCCGGCGCGCTGGAGAGCCTGCGCTCGCTGATCGCGCCCCTGGTATCGCCGCTGGCAACGACGGGAATCATCGTCATCTTCGTGATCTTCATCCTGATTCAGCGCGAGGATCTGCGAAACCGTTTGATCAGGCTGGCCGGCTCCCACGATCTGCAACGCACCACTGCGGCCCTCGACGATGCCGCGGCGCGCCTCAGCCGGCTTTTCCTCAACCAGCTCATGCTGAATACCGGCTTCGGCGTGATGATCGGCACCGGCCTGTGGCTGATCGGAATTCCCAGCGCGGCGCTGTGGGGCATTCTCGCGGCCGTGCTGCGCTTCGTGCCCTATATCGGCTCCATCATAGCGGCGGCGTTTCCGCTTGCGCTCGCCGTGGCGGTCGATCCCGGCTGGTGGATGCTGGCCTGGACCGCGGCGCTGTTTTTCGTCATCGAACCGCTGGTCGGGCAGGTGGTCGAACCTCTGTTGTACGGCCGCACCACCGGCCTTTCGCCCGTGGCTGTCGTCGTCTCGGCCACGTTCTGGACAGCGCTGTGGGGACCGATCGGGCTCGTGCTCGCAACGCCGCTGACTGTGTGTCTGGTCGTGCTGGGCCGGCACGTCGAGCGGCTGTCCTTCCTGGATGTCATGTTCGGCGACCGCCCGGCACTGTCGCCTCCGGAGATTTTCTATCAGCGCATGCTGGCGGGAGATCCGACCGAGGCCGCCGAGAAGGCCGAGCAGTTTCTCAAGGAGCGGTCGCTCGCTGCCTATTACGATGAAGTCGCGCTCAAGGGCATGCAACTGGCCCAATCGGACCTCGACCGCGCTGCCCTGGACCAGATCCGGCTCGTACGCATCCGCGATACCGTGGTTGAGTTTGTCGACGATCTCTCCGACCTGGATGACGGCCGTCCCGTCGGGAGTGAGCGCACCGAGGATGCTGAGGCAGTCGATGCCGTCGAAACCGTCGCCCCGGCCAGTGACCAACCGGACATCCCCGTGCTCGATGCAGTCAAACTTGCGGAGCCATTTCGCGGCGAAAATGCCGTGCTCTGCATTGGCGGCCGTACCATGCTCGACGAGGCCGGTGCCATCATGCTCGCGCAGCTGTGCCGCGCGCATGGCGTCGGCAGCCGTGTCGAGGGACCGGAGGTCTTGTCCACCGCCAACATCTTCCGTCTCGAGACGTCAGGCGTGGCCTTGGTCTGTCTGGGCTATGTCGGCATCACGAGCCCGGCGCATCTGCGCTACGCGGTGCGCCGGCTTCGCCGCAAGCTGCCGCATGCGTCCATCATGGTTGGATGCTGGGCGGAGGACGTCGCAAACATCGACGAGCTGCGTGAGACGGCGAAGGCCGATCTGTTTGCCACCTCGCTGCGCGAGGCGGCGCAAATCGTCGTCTCCATGGCACAAGGCCAGGTTGGCTCCGCGCCGTCTGTTGCGGAGCCTGCCGTGTTGGCGCGTGCCTGAAAAGGCTACTCAACCGCCGCGTAAACCAGATTTCGCACCAAGGTCCGCGTGAAGTCACGCTGGCCAGGGCCCTGGCTCATGAACACCGTGAACAGGTCTTCCTTCGGATCGATCCAAAAGAACGTCCCCGCAATGCCGCTCCAGAAATACTGGCCGACGCTGCCGGGGAAGGGCGCGATGCCGGCGTCGCGGCGCACGGCGAAGCCGAGACCAAAGCCATGGCCGGGCGACAGCAGCGTGCCATTTGTCACGACGTGCGGCCCGAGGTGGTCCGACGCCATCAGCTCCAGCGTCTTGCGGCCGATGATCCTGTTGCCGTCGAGTATGCCGCCATTGCGCAGCATCAACGCAAAGCGGGCATAGTCCATTGTGGTTGAGACCAGACCACCGCCGCCGGACTCAATGATCGGCTGCTCCAGTGCGCTGAACAGCGCGACCTTGTCGCCGGTCCAGGGATCGGCCGCGAACGGCTCGGCGAGCCGGCTGGCGTTGGCTTCACTTGTCGAGAATCCGGTCTCGGTCATCTGCAAGGGCGCGAGGATGCGCTCGGTGAGGAAGGCGCCAAGCGACTTGCCGCTGACCACCTCGATGATGCGGCCGAGGATATCGGTGGAGCGGCTGTAGTTGAACTCGTCACCGGGATGGCAGACCAGCGGGAAGCTCGCCACCAACGCGGCGTGCTCGGCATTGGTGATCTTGCGGCTGCGCACCCGCGAGTCCTGGTAGATCTTGTGCACGGGGCCGTCGCCCTGGTGCTCGTAGGTGAGGCCGGAGGTGTGGCGGAGCAGGTCCTGCACCGTCATCGGCCGCTTCGGCGGAACCAGCTCCAGCTTGCCGCCGCTGACGACACCGACCTTCTGGCCTGCGAACTCCGGGATGAATTTTGCAACGGGATCGCCGAGCAGCAGGTGGCCGTCCTCAAGCAGCGCCATGATGCCGACCGACACGATCGGCTTGGTCATCGAGAAGATGCGGAAGATCGAATCAAGCGCCATCGGCGCGGACCCGGTGGGGCTCTGCTTGCCGAGCGCCTCGAACCAGCCGACCTGGCCGCGCCGGGACACCAGCACGGTCACGCCGGGGACGGTTCCCTTGTCGATCTCGCGCTTGAAGGCATCCGACATCGCCTGGAGACGAGGGCGTGACAGGCCCAGCGTCTCGGGCTTGGTCTCAGGCAAAGGCGGGGTTTTCGGCGCTATCGCGGCGCGAGGGGCGGCTGTGGCGGTCATGTTCACTCCCGGGGGCACATTAATTATCAGGGACGAAGTGTGGCCCAGAAGGCGCGGCACAAACAAGCGAAGCCAGCGCGCTTCACCCTTGCAATCCGGCCGCCCCCTGTGCTTGAAAGCGGCCCTGATCCTAAGGCGACGCAGGGTCCGTAGGAGTGTAGCTCAATTGGTAGAGCACCGGTCTCCAAAACCGGGGGTCGCAGGTTCGAGCCCTGCCACTCCTGCCAGCTAATCCAACAATCAGGATCGACAGGCAGGACGGCGCCGGGCCGAAGGCTCGGACCATGGATGACAGGGACGGGGTAAGCCCTTGATCGGGATCAGGTCCGCGGCAGGTGGCCACGGGCATTCCGGCCCGCCCGCACCTTGACCTTTGGCCCCATCCGCAGTATCTACGCCGCACTCGCAGCCGGCCCGTTAGACGCGGATCTCCGGCGCGGCTTTGAAATCCCCGAACAATCGAGCCCGGTTTCCGGCTCATCCTTCGAGACAGAGGGCTGGGCCAACGGCGGCTGTTCGGATCCCTGAAATTCATTCGCGTCCGGCGACGGACGTTGGACATCAAACGATGGCAGTCAGCCCGTTCAAGTTCTTGCAGGAAGTGCGCTCGGAGACCGCCAAGGTCAGCTGGCCGACCCGTCGTGAGACCACGATCACCACCATCATGGTGTTCGTCATGGTCGCGGTGGCCTCGATCTTCTTCTTCGCCGCCGACCAGATCATCCGCACCTTCCTTTTGGGCATTCACTGATGGCTACAGCCGCTGCAACCCAATCGTCCGACAAGCGCTGGTACATCGTCCACGCCTATTCGAACTTCGAGAAGAAGGTCGCCGAATCGATCCGCGAGCAGGCCAAGCAGCGCGGGCTCGAGGAGCTGTTCGAGCTGGTGCTGGTTCCGACCGAGAAGGTCACCGAAGTGCGCCGCGGCCGTAAGATCGACGCCGAGCGCAAGTTCTTCCCGGGCTACGTGCTGGTGAAGATGAAGCTGACCGACGAGGCGTTTCATCTGATCAAGAACACGCCGAAGGTCACGGGCTTCCTCGGCGCCGAAAACAAGCCGATGCCGATTTCCGAATCGGAAGCCATGCGCATCCTGCACCAGGTGCAGGAGGGCGTGGAGCGGCCGAAGGCGTCGGTGTCGTTCGAGATCGGCGAGAACGTGCGCGTGGCCGATGGCCCGTTCGCTTCGTTCTCGGGAGTGGTCGAGGAAATCGACGAGGCGCGTTCGCGCGTGAAGGTCGCGGTGTCGATCTTCGGCCGCGCCACGCCGGTCGAGCTGGAATTCGGTCAGGTCGAGAAGGTCTGATCGTTTGAGGCGTGAGGCTTCGGTCTCGCGCAATGAAGAGGCCGTGGGAGGGAGAGGGCGGTTGCCAGCCGCATCCGACCCAGACCACGAACCTGAAACCGCCGGCCTGCCGGCACAACAGGAGTGATACATGGCAAAGAAAGTGACCGGATACCTGAAGCTTCAGGTCCCGGCCGGTGCGGCGAATCCCTCGCCCCCGATCGGTCCCGCGCTTGGTCAGCGCGGTCTCAACATCATGGAGTTCTGCAAGGCGTTCAACGCCCAGACCCAGAAGGAAGAGAAGAACACCCCGATTCCCGTCGTGATCACGATCTACGCCGATCGTTCGTTCACGTTCGAGATGAAGACGCCCCCGATGTCCTTCTTCCTCAAGCAGGCCGCCAAGATCCAGTCCGGTTCGAAAGCTCCGGGCCGCGACAAGGCTGGCGCGGTGACCAAAGCGCAGGTGCGCGAGATCGCCGAGAAGAAGATGAAGGATCTGAATTGCGACTCGATCGAATCGGCCATGAAGATGGTCGAGGGCTCTGCCCGTTCGATGGGTCTGGAAGTGGCAGGGTAAGCGGCTATGGCAATCGGAAAGCGTTTGAACAAAGCCCGCGAAGGTGTTGACCGCGAAAAGCTTTACCCGCTCGCGGACGCCATCAAGATGGTCAAGGAACGCGCGAAAGCGAAGTTCGACGAGACCATCGAGGTCGCGATCAATCTCGGCGTCGATCCGCGTCACGCCGACCAGATGGTCCGCGGTGTCGTGACCCTGCCGAACGGCACCGGCCGTACGCTCCGCGTCGGCGTGTTCGCCCGCGGCGCCAAGGCCGATGAGGCCAAGGCTGCGGGTGCCGACGTCGTCGGTGCCGAGGACCTGGTCGAGAAGGTGCAGAACGGCACGATCGAGTTCGACCGCTGCATCGCCACCCCCGACATGATGCCGCTGGTCGGCCGTCTCGGTAAGGTGCTCGGCCCGCGCGGCCTGATGCCGAACCCGAAGATCGGCACCGTGACCATGGACGTCACCAACGCCGTCAAGGGTGCCAAGGGCGGCTCGGTCGAGTTCCGCGTCGAGAAGGCCGGCATCCTGCAGGCCGGCGTCGGCAAGGCCTCGTTCTCCGAGGAGAAGCTGGTCGAGAACATCAAGGCGCTCGCGGACGCGGTCTCCAAGGCCAAGCCCGCCGGCTCCAAGGGCACCTACATCCAGCGCGTTGCGGTGTCCTCGACGATGGGCCCGGGCGTGAAGGTCGAGCCGGGCACCATTCTGGGCTAAGGTTCGAGAATTGCATGAGGCGAGGGGCGGAATCGGGCGACCGATTCCGCCCCTTTCCATTTTCGACGGCACTCACCGGAAACAAGAACAATGGCTGACAAGGTCCTGATCTACTCGCGCTTTCCCAAGACGATGATGGCGCGTTTCGCCGAGCGGTTCGACCTGCTCGACACCGGTGGCAAACCGGCGCCGGAGGTGTTTCCGGCGGAAGACCTTGGCGGCATTCGCGCGTTGCTCACCGCCGGCGGCTCGCCGCTCGGCGCCGAAGCGATGGACCTGTTTCCGAAGCTCGGCGCCATCATCTGCTACGGCACCGGTTATGACGGTGTAGACCTGAAGGCGGCCGCCGCACGCAATATCGCGGTTGGGCACAGTCCCGGCGCCAATGCGGCCTCTGTCGCCGACATCGCGATGACGCTGATGCTGGCGACGACGCGGCGGATCCTGGTCGCCGACCAATATGTCCGCAGCGGCGATTGGGCGGCCTCGAAGCAATCGCCGATGATGCGGCCCCAGGCGGGCATGCCCGGCCGCCGCATCGGCGTCTACGGCATGGGCGAGATCGGCCGCAAGATTGCCGCGCGCTGCGCGGCCTTCGAGAGCGAGGTCGGCTATTTCAGCCGCAGCAAGTACGATCTGCTCTATCAATATTTCCCGACGCTGGAGGCGCTGGCCGACTGGTGCAGCGTGCTGATGATAGCGGTCCGGGCAGGGGCCGACACCCAGCACGCCGTCAATGCCGATATCCTGAGGCGACTCGGGGCGGATGGCTATGTCGTCAACATCTCCCGCGGCTCTGTCATCGACGAGAAGGCCCTGGTCGCGGCCCTGACCGAGAAGACCATCGCTGGCGCCGGTCTCGACGTGTTCGAGCAGGAACCGCACGCCCCGGACGCGCTGACCGCGCTCCCCAACGTGGTGTTCGCCCCCCATATCGGCGGCCACACCCTCGAATCGCACGTCGCCATGCAGAACTGCGTGCTCGCGAACCTGACCGCGTTCTTCGCGGGCAAGCCGCTACCCTACGCGGTCAAATCGGCCTGAATTGGCCCTTATCGGTGCGGGTCAAGCCCCGCCGCCAACGGATTGGAACTGGTGTGAATTTTGCTCTTGGCAAGCGGGCCGAGAGCGGTTAAAGAGCCGCTTCCGGACGTACCGGCCTTGGCTGGCGCGTTCGTGCACGCATTCCGAAAACCCGACAAGACAGGAGATCATTCCTTTTCAGGACGTCCGCGAGGATTTGCCGGAAAAGGAAGGAAAACCCGTCGGTTGGTGGAATGCGGGCAGAGGTCGGGCGGTTCGCCGGCTGACCTTGTCCTGTCCAAGACTGCAGGCGCCCGCGAGAAATTTCGATTTCTCAACGGCTTAATCGTATGGCCTGCATAGACGGGTGAAGACCGGATTTCACTTTGCCTCCTACCTGAAGGTGGTGGCGGAATGGGTTTGGTTCGGACCTCGACACGCCGTGGGCTCTAGCGGGCTCCCGGAGGGCAGGCTTTGAATTGTCGTCTCGCCCGGCGCGTGTCCGAAGGGTTTTGCCCCGAGGTCAGGTTTTGGGTGGGACGATGGGTGCAACCCGGCGGTCCCGCTTCTCGCGATGACCGCCAACCGGAAAGAGCTTGCTGTGGAACGAGCGGCAAAAAAGGAAGCGGTCGAACAGCTCAATGGGGTCTTCAAGACCACGAGCGTCGCGGTCGTTGCCCAATATTCCGGCCTGACCGTTGCCCAGATGCAGAAGCTGCGCATGCAGATGAAGCAGGCTGGCGCCTCGGTGAAGGTCTCGAAGAACCGTCTCGCCAAAATTGCTCTTGAAGGCACTGACGTCGTTGCCATCGGTCCCATGCTCCGTGATCGCCACTTCGAACGATCCGGTAGCGGCGCCAAAGGTCGCCGTCGAATTCGCCAAGACGAACGAGAAGTTCGTCATCATTGGCGGCTCGATGGGAACGACCGTCCTGAATGTCGATGGCGTGAAGGCTCTTGCCTCGCTGCCGTCGCTTGACGAACTGCGTGCAAAGATCGTCGGCCTGCTTGTGGCCCCGGCGACCAAGCTCGCTCAGCTCGCCAATGCGCCCGCGGGCAAGCTCGCGCGCGTCATCCAGGCTCATGCCTCAAAGGGCGAAGCGGCCTGACGCCCTTCGCAAAACTCAAACCCGAACCAGACTTACATTCAAGGAAACTGAACAATGGCTGACTTGCAGAAGATCGTTGACGACCTCTCGAGCCTCACCGTGCTCGAAGCTGCCGAACTCGCGAAGCTCCTCGAAGAAAAGTGGGGCGTGTCCGCCGCTGCGGCAGTGGCCGTTGCCGGTCCCGCCGCTGCTGCCGCCGCTCCGGCGGAAGAGAAGACCGAGTTCACGGTCGTCCTGGCCGCCGCCGGCGACAAGAAGATCGAAGTCATCAAGGAAGTCCGCGCCATCACCGGCCTGGGCCTGAAGGAAGCAAAGGACCTCGTCGAGGGCGCGCCGAAGCCTGTCAAGGAAGGCGTGAACAAGGACGAAGCCGAGAAGATCAAGGTCCAGCTCGAGAAGGCTGGCGCGAAGGTCGAGCTCAAGTAAGCAAAGCTTACTGGCGAAAGATCCCGGCGAGCATCAGCGAAGCCGGGGTCTTGGTCCATCTCGAAAGGGTGGGCCGGATGCAAAAGGCGTGCGACGGAACGTCCCGACGCAGGCTGAACACGAAAAAGTGTGGGGATTTGAGGGTTACCCCCTCGAATCTCCACTATTGTCGCCCCATATCGGTTCGGCAGCACGAAAGCGCGGTGGGCAGGGATCTGGGATTTCCCTGTAAGCCGTTGGGAGAGCAAGCTATTTCGGGCTTTTTCAGTCCGTGAAGACGATCGTTGTGACGGGCGGGCGTGCCTATGCGCCCCGCGCGTCGTTTTGCGTTTTGAAGGTCTGAAGAACAGATTCAGGACATGACGGCCTGAATCTGGATTTTTGGTCCCCAAAACGGGTTCGAAAAATTCAACCCGGGGAGCGGTGGCAGCCGCGTCCTGGACGACGCGCCCCGAGCGGGCGACGAAATGAGAGGCCACCATGGCGCAGCAGACATTCACCGGTCGCAAACGCGTTCGCAAGTTCTTCGGACACATCAAGGAAGTCGCCGAGATGCCGAACCTAATCGAGGTTCAGAAGGCGTCCTATGACCAGTTCCTGATGGTCGATGAACCCGTGGGGGGGCGTCTCGACGAGGGCCTGCAGGCCGTGTTCCGTTCCGTGTTCCCGATCTCCGACTTCTCGGGCACCTCGATGCTGGAATTCGTCCGTTACGAGTTCGAGCAGCCGAAATACGACGTCGACGAGTGCCGCCAGCGCGGCATGACCTTCGCGGCTCCCCTCAAGGTGACGCTGCGCCTCATCGTGTTCGATATCGACGAGGAAACCGGCGCGAAGTCGGTGAAGGACATCAAGGAGCAGGACGTCTACATGGGCGATATCCCGCTCATGACGATGAACGGCACCTTCATCGTCAACGGCACCGAGCGCGTCATCGTCTCGCAGATGCACCGTTCGCCCGGCGTGTTCTTCGACCATGACAAGGGCAAGACCCATTCTTCGGGCAAGCTGCTGTTCGCTGCCCGCGTGATCCCGTATCGCGGTTCCTGGCTCGACATCGAGTTCGACGCCAAGGACATCGTCTATGCGCGTATCGATCGTCGCCGCAAGATTCCGGTGACGTCGCTGATGTTCGCGCTCGGCCTCGACGGCGAGGCGATCCTGTCGACGTTCTACAAGAAGATTCTCTACAAGCGGACCAAGGAAGGCTGGCGCGTTCCGTTCGACGCCAACCGTTTCCGCGGCTACTCGACCATCAACGACCTGATCGACGCCGATACCGGCAAGGTCGTGCTCGAGGCCGGCAAGAAGCTCACCGTGCGCGGTGCGCGTCAGATGCAGGAGAAGGGCCTGAAGGCGCTGCGCCTGTCGGATGAGGAGCTCGTCGGCAACTATCTGGCCGAGGACCTCGTCAATCCCAAGACCGGCGAGATCCACGCCGAAGCCGGTGAAGAGATCACCGACAAGTCCATGAAAGCCCTCAACGAGCATGGCTACAAGGAATTGCCGCTGCTCGACATCGACCACGTCAATGTCGGCGCCTACATCCGCAACACGCTCTCGGCCGACAAGAACATGACGCGTGAGGACGCGCTGTTCGACATCTACCGCGTGATGCGTCCGGGCGAGCCGCCGACGCTGGATTCGGCGCAGGCGATGTTCCAGTCGCTGTTCTTCGACGCCGAACGTTACGACCTCTCCGCGGTCGGCCGCGTCAAGATGAACATGCGCCTCGACCTCGATGCGCCCGACACCCAGCGCACGCTGCGCAAGGAAGACATCCTCTCCGTCATCAAGACGCTGGTGGATCTGCGCGACGGCAAGGGCGAGATCGACGACATCGACCATCTCGGCAACCGCCGTGTGCGCTCGGTCGGCGAGCTCATGGAGAACCAGTACCGCATCGGCTTGCTCCGCATGGAGCGCGCCATCAAGGAGCGCATGTCCTCGGTCGACATCGACACGGTCATGCCGCAGGACCTGATCAACGCCAAGCCGGCGGCTGCCGCCGTGCGCGAGTTCTTCGGCTCCTCGCAGCTCTCGCAGTTCATGGACCAGACCAACCCGCTGTCGGAGATCACCCACAAGCGCCGTCTTTCGGCGCTTGGACCGGGCGGTCTGACCCGTGAGCGTGCCGGCTTCGAGGTGCGCGACGTGCATCCGACGCATTACGGCCGCATCTGCCCGATCGAGACGCCGGAAGGCCCGAACATCGGCCTGATCAACTCGCTCGCCACCTTCGCGCGCGTGAACAAGTACGGCTTCGTCGAGACGCCTTATCGCAAGGTGAAGGACGGCCGCGTCACCGACGAGGTCGTTTACCTCTCGGCGATGGAGGAGGGCCGCTACTCGGTCGCGCAGGCCAACGTGCCGATCGACGCCAAGGGCCGTTTCACCGAGGATCTGGTCGTCTGCCGCTCGAGCGGGACCCGCGACGTCGTGCCGATGACGCCCGACAAGGTCGACTACATGGACGTGTCGCCGAAGCAGCTCGTTTCGGTCGCCGCGGCGCTGATCCCGTTCCTCGAGAACGACGACGCCAACCGCGCGCTGATGGGCTCGAACATGCAGCGCCAGGCGGTGCCGCTGGTTCGCGCCGAGGCTCCGTTCGTCGGCACCGGCATGGAAGGCGTCGTTGCGCGCGACTCGGGGGCCGCGATCGCGGCACGCCGTTCGGGCGTGATCGACCAGATCGACGCGACCCGCGTCGTCATCCGCGCCACGGAAGATCTCGATCCGACCAAGTCGGGCGTCGATATCTACCGGCTGATGAAGTACCAGCGTTCCAACCAGTCGACCTGCATCAACCAGCGTCCGCTGGTGAAGGTCGGCGACATCGTCAAGAAGGGCGATATCATCGCGGACGGTCCGTCGACCGATCTCGGCGAGCTCGCGCTCGGCCGCAATGTGCTCGTCGCGTTCATGCCGTGGAACGGCTACAACTTCGAAGACTCGATCCTGCTCTCCGAGCGGATCGTGAAGGAAGACGTGTTTACCTCAATTCATATCGAAGAATTCGAGGTGATGGCCCGCGACACCAAGCTCGGACCTGAGGAAATCACCCGCGACATTCCCAACGTCTCGGAAGAAGCGCTGAAGAACCTCGACGAAGCCGGTATCGTCTACATCGGCGCGGAAGTGCGCGCCGGCGACATCCTGGTCGGCAAGATCACGCCGAAGGGCGAAAGCCCGATGACGCCGGAAGAGAAGCTCCTGCGCGCCATCTTCGGCGAAAAGGCTTCCGACGTTCGCGACACCTCGCTGCGCGTTCCTCCGGGCGTGCAGGGCACGATCGTGGAAGTGCGCGTGTTCAACCGGCACGGGGTCGACAAGGACGAGCGTGCGTTGGCGATCGAACGGGAAGAGATCGAGCGTCTGGCCAAGGACCGCGACGACGAGCAGGCGATCCTGGACCGCAACGTCTACAACCGTCTTGCCGAGCTGCTCGAGGGACGGCAGGGCATTGCCGGTCCGAAGGGCTTCAAGAAGGACACCAAGATCACCCGTGCGGTGCTCGAGGAGTACCCGAAGTCGCAGTGGTGGCTGTTCGCTTCGCCGAACGACAAGCTGATGGCCGAGATCGAGGCCATGCGGAAGCAGTACGACGAGTCGAAGAAGGGGCTCGAGCAGCGCTTCCTCGACAAGGTCGAGAAGCTTCAGCGCGGTGACGAATTGCCGCCCGGCGTGATGAAGATGGTCAAGGTCTTCGTCGCGGTGAAGCGCAAGATCCAGCCCGGCGACAAGATGGCCGGCCGCCACGGCAACAAGGGCGTGGTGTCGAAGATCGTGCCGATCGAGGACATGCCGTTCCTCGAAGACGGCACGCATGCCGACATCGTGCTCAATCCGCTCGGCGTGCCCTCGCGCATGAACGTCGGACAGATCCTCGAGACCCATCTCGGCTGGGCCTGCGCCGGCCTCGGCAAGCGTATCGGCCAGACGGTCGATGCTTACCTGTCGAAGCAGGACATCAGGCCGCTGAAGGAAACCTTGAAGAAGGTCTACGGCGAGGACGAGACGATCAAGTCGCTCAACGACAACGAACTGATCGAGCTCGGCCACAATCTGAGCCGCGGCGTGCCGATCGCGACGCCGGTGTTCGACGGCGCCAAGGAAGCCGACATCGAGGAGATGCTCAAGCTTGCCGGTCTCGACGCTTCGGGTCAGTCGACCGTCTATGACGGCCGTACCGGCGATGCCTTCGATCGCAAGGTGACGGTGGGCTACATCTACATGCTCAAGCTGCACCATCTGGTCGACGACAAGATCCATGCGCGTTCGATCGGTCCGTACTCGCTCGTCACCCAGCAGCCGCTGGGCGGCAAGGCGCAGTTCGGCGGCCAGCGCTTCGGCGAAATGGAGGTGTGGGCGCTCGAGGCTTACGGCGCGGCGTACACGCTCCAGGAGATGCTGACGGTGAAGTCGGACGACGTCGCCGGCCGTACCAAGGTGTACGAGGCGATCGTGCGCGGCGACGACACGTTCGAGGCCGGTATTCCGGAATCGTTCAACGTGCTGGTCAAGGAAATGCGCTCGCTCGGCCTCAACGTCGACCTGCACAATTCCAAGGTGGGACCGGCGCCGACGTCGGAAGCGGCCGAGTAACACGACCTTTCATGCCCGGCCTTCACGGCCGGGCATTGGCGCCCCTCCCGAGGCCTTGAGGGCAGGGCGCCCCGATTGAGTGATTTTCGAATTTGCGGCCGTAGGCGACCGGCACGCGAGGAGAAGACGATGAACCAAGAAATTATGAATCTCTTCAACCCGACGACTCCGGCTCAGGTCTTCGACCAGATCCGGATTTCGATCGCGTCTCCCGAGAAGATTCTGTCCTGGTCCTACGGCGAGATCAAGAAGCCGGAGACCATCAACTACCGTACCTTCAAGCCCGAGCGCGACGGCCTGTTCTGCGCCCGCATCTTCGGGCCGATCAAGGACTACGAGTGCTTGTGCGGCAAGTACAAGCGCATGAAGTACAAGGGCATCATCTGCGAGAAGTGCTCGGTCGAGGTCACGCTGTCGCGCGTCCGGCGCGAGCGCATGGGCCATATCGAGCTCGCGGCCCCCGTCGCCCACATCTGGTTCCTGAAGTCGCTGCCCTCGCGCATCGGCCTTCTGCTGGACATGACGCTGAAGGATCTCGAGCGGATCCTGTACTTCGAATATTACGTCGTTCTCGAGCCGGGTCTCACCGCGCTCAAGGACCGTCAGTTGCTGTCGGAAGACGAGTATCTGAAGGCGCAGGATGAGTATGGCCAGGATTCCTTCACCGCCATGATCGGCGCGGAAGCGATCCGCGAACTGCTCAAGGGCATGGACCTCGAGAAGCTCGAAGCCACCTTGCGCCTCGAGATGCAGGAGACCGACTCCGACATCAAGCACAAGAAGCTCGCCAAGCGCCTGAAGATCGTGGAAGCGTTCCGCCACTCCGGCAACAAGCCGGAATGGATGATCATGACCGTGGTCCCGGTGATCCCGCCGGACCTGCGTCCGCTGGTGCCGCTGGACGGCGGCCGCTTCGCGACTTCGGACCTCAACGACCTCTATCGCCGCGTCATCAACCGCAACAACCGCTTGAAGCGACTGATGGAGCTGCGCGCGCCGGACATCATCATCCGCAACGAGAAGCGCATGCTTCAGGAAGCGGTCGATGCTCTGTTCGACAACGGCCGCCGCGGCCGCGTCATCACGGGTGCCAACAAGCGTCCGCTGAAGTCGCTCGCCGACATGCTCAAGGGCAAGCAGGGCCGTTTCCGCCAGAACCTGCTCGGCAAGCGCGTCGACTATTCGGGCCGTTCGGTGATCGTGGTCGGTCCCGAGCTGCGCCTGCATCAGTGCGGCCTGCCGAAGAAGATGGCGCTTGAGCTGTTCAAGCCGTTCATCTATTCGCGGCTCGACGCCAAGGGCCTGTCCACCACTGTGAAGCAGGCCAAGAAGCTGGTCGAGAAGGAGCGGCCCGAGGTCTGGGACATCCTGGACGAGGTGATCCGCGAGCATCCGGTGCTGCTCAACCGCGCGCCGACGCTGCATCGCCTCGGCATCCAGGCGTTCGAGCCCGTGCTGATCGAGGGCAAGGCGATCCAGCTTCACCCGCTGGTCTGCGCCGCGTTCAACGCCGACTTCGACGGCGACCAGATGGCCGTGCACGTTCCGCTGTCGCTCGAAGCGCAGCTGGAAGCGCGCGTCCTGATGATGTCGACCAACAACATCCTGCATCCGGCGAACGGCCAGCCGATCATCGTGCCGTCGCAGGACATCGTGCTCGGTCTCTACTACGTCTCGATCATGCGCGAAGGCCTGCCCGGCGAGGGCAAGATCTTCGGCGAGATGGCTGAGCTCGAGCATGCCCTGCATGCGAAGGTCATCCACCTCCACACCAAGATCAAGTATCGGTGGCAGGGCATGGACGAGACCGGCAAGGTCTCGACGCGCTGGATCGAGACCACGGCCGGCCGCGTCATGCTCGGCAATCTGCTGCCGAAGAACCCGCGGATTTCGTACGAGATCATCAACAAGCTGATGACCAAGCGCGAGATCTCGGGCGTGATCGACCAGGTCTATCGCCACTGCGGTCAGAAGGAGACGGTGATCTTCTGCGACCGCATCATGGCGCTCGGCTTCTACAACGCGTTCAAGGCCGGCATCTCGTTCGGCAAGGACGACATGGTCGTGCCGAACTCCAAGTGGAAGATCGTCGACACCACCCGTACGCTGGCGAAGGATTTCGAGCAGCAGTACAACGACGGTCTGATCACCCACGGCGAGAAGTACAACAAGGTCGTCGACGCCTGGTCGAAGGCGACCGAGGAAATCGCCAAGGCGATGATGAAGGAGATCTCCTCGACCAAGAAGACGGCGAGCGGGGCGGATGCCGACATCAACTCGATCTACATGATGGCGCACTCCGGTGCGCGCGGTTCGCCGGCCCAGATGCGCCAGCTCGCCGGCATGCGCGGCCTGATGGCCAAGCCGTCGGGTGAGATCATCGAGACGCCGATCATCTCCAACTTCAAGGAAGGCCTCTCGGTGCTCGAGTACTTCAACTCGACCCACGGCGCCCGCAAGGGCCTCGCGGACACCGCGTTGAAGACCGCGAACTCCGGCTACCTGACCCGTCGTCTGGTCGACGTCGCGCAGGACTGCATCATCACGCAGGACGACTGCGGCACCAAGCTCGGCATCAAGATGCGCGCCATCGTCGATGCCGGCACCGTGGTCGCTTCGCTCGGCTCGCGCATCCTCGGACGCACGGCCTGCGAAGACATCCGTGACAGCTCCGGCAAGGTGATCATCAAGCGCGATACGCTGATGGAAGAGAGCCATCTGGACGCCATCCACCAGGGTGGTGTGCAGGAGGTGAAGATCCGCTCGGCGCTGACCTGCGAACTCGTCAACGGCATCTGCGGCAAGTGCTACGGCCGCGATCTGGCCCGCGGCACGCCGGTCAACCACGGCGAAGCGGTCGGCGTCATCGCGGCGCAGTCGATCGGCGAGCCGGGCACCCAGCTCACCATGCGCACCTTCCACATCGGCGGTGCGGCGCAGCTCAACGAGCAGTCGTTCGTCGAATCCAACTTCGACGGCAAGATCGTGATCAGGAACAAGGCCATCGCCCGCAACAGCGAAGGTCATCTGGTAGCGATGGTGCGCAACATGGTGGTGGCGATCGTCGATGCCGACGGCACCGAGCGTGCGACGCACCGTATTCAGTACGGCTCGCGCCTGCACATCGACGAGGGCGACATGGTCAAGCGCGGCCAGCGTATCGTCGAGTGGGATCCCTACACCCGTCCGCTGCTCACCGAAGTCGAAGGTACGATCGGCTTCGAGGATCTGGTCGAAGGGCAGTCGATCTCGGAAACGCTGGACGAAGCCACCGGTATCGCCAAGCGCGTGGTCATCGACTGGCGCTCGACCCGCGGCGGTGCGGACCTGCGTCCGGCCATCGTGGTGAAGGGCAAGGACGGCAAGGTGCTCAAGCTCGCCCGTGGCGGCGATGCCCGCTACATGCTGTCGGTCGACGCCATTCTCTCGGTCGACGTCGGAGCCAAGGTCAATACGGGTGACATCCTCGCCCGTGTCTCGACCGAAAGCGCCAAGACGCGTGACATCACCGGCGGTCTGCCGCGGGTGGCGGAACTGTTCGAGGCTCGGCGTCCGAAGGATGCGGCGATCATCGCCGAAATCGCGGGCACCATCCGGTTCGGGCGCGACTACAAGAACAAGCGCCGCATCTCGATCGAGCCGATGGACAAGACCGACGAGGCACGCGAGTACCTGATCCCGAAGGGCAAGCACATCCACCTTCAGGATGGCGACGTCGTCGAAAAGGGCGACTTCATCGTGGAAGGCAACCCGGCGCCGCACGACATTCTCGCGGTCAAGGGCATCGAGGAGCTCGCGGCCTATCTGGTCAACGAGATCCAGGAGGTCTACCGGCTTCAGGGCGTGCTCATCAACGACAAGCACATCGAGGTGATTGTCCGTCAGATGCTCCAGAAGGTGGAAGTCACCGACCAGGGCGACACGGACATGATCTCCGGCGAGCAGGTCGACAAGATCGAGTTCGACGTGCTGAACGAGAAGGCCAAGGAAGAGGGCAAGAAGATCGCCACGGGTACGCCGGTTCTGCTCGGCATCACCAAGGCGAGCCTCCAGACCCGTTCCTTCTTCTCGGCGGCCTCGTTCCAGGAGACCACGCGCGTCCTCACGGAAGCGGCGGTCAACGGCAAGGTCGATCCGCTCGAAGGCCTCAAGGAGAACGTCATCGTCGGCCGGCTGATCCCGGCGGGCACCGGCGCCTCCATGGCCAAGATCCGCGAAGTCGCGATGAAGCGCGACAAGATGATCCTGGACGAGCGCGAGAAGCAGGCGGCCGTCGTGTCGCCGGCTCCGGAGGCTGAACTTCCTGCGCTCCCGCCTGCGGAATAATCGTTCATCCGTAGGAATACCGAGGACAATGAAAAGGCCGGCGCAAGCCGGCCTTTTTGCTGCTTTGTTTCCCTGTTGCGGTGCAGGATCAACCTTTGTTCATCTTTCCTTCAGGCGCAAAAGCGCTTCTGCTAGGGGAGCTTAGACGGCGGTCCCGTGACGTGGGGGCAGGGCCGGAGACCACGGAACGCACATGCTTGATCTCGCAATCGTAGGCGGCGGCCCCGGCGGGCTGATGAGCGCCTGGTACCTGAAGCGTAAGCTCGGCGACCTCTGTCGCGTCACCATCTATGAGGCCTCGGATCGACTCGGCGGCAAGATCGTCACGCGCAAATTCGATTCCGCACCCGCGATGTACGAAGCCGGCGTTGCCGAGATCTACGACTACTCGATGACCGGCCCCGATCCGCTGCGCGAGCTGATCCAGCATTTCGGACTTCAGACCATTCCGATGGACGCCGAGCAGGTCCAGTTCGGCGGTGAACTCCTCAACGACGTCGCAGGCATGCGCCGCAAATACGGCGCCAAGACCGCGGCTGCGATCGAGGCGTTCCGCAAGCGCTGCGCCGAGGCGTTGTCGCCGATCGAGTATTACGAGGGCGTCGGCGCGCACGACAACGAGAACCCCTGGGCCTACAAGACCGCCGAGCAGGTGCTCGACGAGGAGGTCGAGGACGAAACCGCAAAGCGCTTCTTCAAGGTGATGGCGCGCTCGGACATCGCGACCGAAAGCCACAACACCAACGGCCTCAACGCGCTGAAGAACTACCTGATGGATGTCGACGGCTATATCGGCCTCTACTCCATCCAGAACGGCAACGAGCAGCTGATCGAGTGCCTGCAGTCGGAGGTCAATGCCGACATCCAGCTCAATCATCGCGTGCTCGCCGTCGGCAAGGCGCCGACCGGCCGCTACCAGCTCAAGATGATGAACGGCAAGGGGCCGGAGACGCGCGATTTCGACCTCGTGCTGGTCTGCCTGCCGCATTCCTGGCTCGCCACCGTCGGCTGGGAAGGCGAGCAGCTTCGCAAGTCGATGGTCAAGCACGTCTCGTACTTCGACCGTCCCGCACACTACCTGCGCGTCTCGATCCTGTTCGACACGCCGTTCTGGGGCGAGAAGATTCCCGGCGCCTGGTTCATGTCGGAGGCCTTCGGCGGCTGCTGCGTCTACAATGAAGGCGCGCGCCACGATGTCGGCAAGCATGGCGTCCTGAACTGGCTCATTCCCGGCTCGGATGCGCTGGCCTTCGCGAATCTCTCGGACCAGGAACTGATCGACGCTGCGCTGAAATCGCTGCCGGCCTCGTTCGGCGATGCGCGAGCGCATTTCATGGAAGGCAAGATCCATCGCTGGCTGTCGTCGGTAAACGCGATTCCAGGCGGTATGCCCGTGCGCGATGTCATGACCAATCACCGGCCCGAGCCGAAGGAGCATCCCGGCATCGTGGTGGTCGGCGACTATCTGTTCGACTCGACCCTGAACGGGCTGCTCGATTCGTCGGACGCGGCAACCGACATCATCCTGACCGAGATGATGCGGCTGCGCCGGGAGCGTGCGCAGGACGGCAAGCCGCTGTCGGACAAGATCGATCGCGAGTATTTCGAGAATTATCGCGGCCTCGGCCCTTATAGCGAGGCGTGGCGGCATTTCACGGATCCCGACTATCTCACAAAGCTGATCGGCATCGTCTGGGGCAAGGCCAAGGGCGCCAGGCTGTTGATCGCGGGCTCGGCCAGCGGCGAACTGGTCGGCGCACTGCGCGAGCGCGGCATCGATGCCTGGGGCATCGAGAACAACCGCGCTATCCACGCCAAGACGCCGAAGGCTCTGAAGAAGTACAACAAGCTCGGCTCGATCACCGACATGCCGTTCAAGGACGGCGCGTTCGACTTCGTGTTCGAGACCAGCCTCTGCCATGTTTCCCCGAAGCAGGTGGTCCGCGCGATCCGCGAGCTCAACCGCGTGGTCAGGACCGGTCTCGTGTTCGGCTCGATCACCTCGGACATGGCCTCGGCCGTGATCGACCGCTACGACCTGCTGCGCGGGGTCAAGAAGCTCGGCACCTGGTGGGAATGGTCCGAACTGTTCTTCGGCAACGGCTTCGACCTGTCGATGCACCGCAAGGACTGCGCCGATGCACTGTGGGAAGCGACGCTCGCGGCCAACAAGGGCCCGGGCCAGTGGTACGCCGACGCCGACAGCTTGCGTTATTCGTTCTTCGACAAGGTCGAGGACGGGGACGACGACTAGCCTTTCGGGGCGCACCGGATTCGCCAATTGCTTTGCCGAATTCATCCTGATCGCATAGAATCGGTGCAATAGCGGTTGCCGCTATTTCCTGCTTTCTCTGCGGTCATGCCGGCCGTCAGCATCGGTTGGTTTCATGACGTCCAGGCCTCCCTCTCCCGACGAAAAGAAGCTCGCTGCGGAAGAGGCGGCTGAGCTCGACAAGAAGCTCGCCGCCGCCAAGCCCGACCTCGAAGACGATGAAGACGAGGAGGATGACGAGCTTGAGCTCGATGACGACGATGAGGACGAGGACCTCGTCGTCTTTACCGCGCGCGAGGCCGCCGGCGCGCTCGCCACCATCCTCGGTTTCGTCAAACCCTTTCTGTCCAACTACAAGCGGATGCTGTCATTCGTGGCGTTCGGCGTCTTCGTCGAGACGCTGTTCAATGTCATCATGCCGCTCAGCCTGAAGTACCTGATCGACGACGCTCTCGGCGAGGAGGATTTCCATGCGCTTTACAAGATCCTCGGCGTGCTCGCGGTCGCCGGCATCTTCACCTCCATCGTCGCGGTCTGGTACGAGCGCTGGGACGCGCGGCTGGCCGCCTGCATCATCTCCGACGTCCGCAAGCGCCTGTTCGAGCATGTTCAGGACCTGCCGGCGGCGTATTTCGGGCGGACCAAGCGCGGCGAGATACTGTCGCGCTTTTCCGTCGACCTTGCGGCCTTCGAGGGTTCGGTCAAGACCTTCGCCAACAGTGCGGCTCTGCCGTTCCTGGAGTTGATTGCGGGCATCATCCTGATGGTGTTTCTGAACTGGCAGCTCGCGGTGGTCGCGCTGCTGGTGTTTCCGATCACGCTGATCGGTCCGCGCATGCTCACGCCGAAGGCGGTGCAGGCCAATTACGAGCAGAAGCTCAACGAGAGCGCGCTGCTTGGCATGGTGCAGGAAAACGTCGCCGCGCAGGCGGTGATCAAGGCGTTCAGCCTGCAACGCCGGATGTTCGGCTTCTTCACCTTCCGCAACGACGAGACCCGCAACAAGATGGCCTCGGCCGCGTTCCTCTCCACTATGGTGGAGAGGACGGTCACCATCTCGGTATTGCTGTTGCACATCGTGGTGCTCGCGATCGGCGCCTATCTGGCAACCAAGGGGCAGATCACCATCGGCACCTTCGTGACCTTCGAGAGCGCGTTCTGGGAAGTGTCCTACAACATCGCCCACGTCATGCACTTCGTTCCGGTGTCGATCTCCTCGGCCGCCGCGATCCGCCACATGCAGGAACTGCTCGACGAACCGACGCGCAGTGCCGATCGGCCCGGCGCACCCGATCTGCCGCGCGTGACCCACGACATCACCTTCGACCGAGTAACGTTCCAGTACGAGGGCAGCCAGACGCCGGTGCTGGACAATCTCAGCCTCAAGCTCGATGTCGGCAAGCGTATCGCCATCGTCGGCCCCTCGGGCTCCGGCAAGAGCACGCTGCTCAATCTGATCCTGCGGCTCTACGTGCCTGATGAGGGCCGCGTCACCATCGACGGCGTCGACGTCCGCAAGGTGACGCTGGATTCGCTGCGCCGGAGCATGGCGGTGGTGTTCCAGGAGAACATGCTGTTCAACATGTCGATCCGCGAGAACATCCGGCTCGGCAAGGAAGGCGCGACCGACGAGGAGGTGGAGGAGGCCGCCAGGAAGGCCGAGATCCACCGCTACATCATGAGTCTGCCGCAGCGATACGACACGCCCGTCGGCGAGCGCGGCGATACCTTGTCGGGCGGCCAGCGCCAGCGCATTGCGATCGCACGCGCGGTCATCCGCAATCCGTCCGTGCTGCTGCTCGACGAGGCGACTTCGGCGCTCGACCAGACCACGGAGGCCGCGATCAACCGCACACTGCTCAAGGTCGCCAAGGGCCGCACCATGATCTGGTCGACCCATCGCCTGAGTTCGGTGGTCGAGATGGACGAGATCATCGTGATTTCAGGGGGCAGGGCGATCGAACGCGGCTCCCATGCCGAGCTGCTCGCCAGGAACGGAACCTACCGCAAATTGTGGAACGACCAGACCCACCAGCCGCACGAAGCGGCGGCTCAGGCCGATGACGACACCGACGATGATGACGACGACCTCGATGATGATGATGAGGAGGACGAGGACGACGGGGAGGAGTGACCGAGGAAGTTCGGCTCCAGATGGAAGGCGCCTCCAAGTGGCCGTACGAGCCCCTGAACCGACCATGCGATGAAGCGCGCTCAGCGCTGCGCCGTCCTGTAGGGGCTGGTGCCGATCGAAACCGAGCGGAAGTCGAATGCCTTCGCGGCCGCCCAGTCGTCGCAATCCCGTTTGACCGGATCGGCGTAGAAGACCGCGATCTTGTCCGCGTCCATCCCGTCGGACGCGAGCCATCGCGGGATGTAGACGTTGCAGAGCCGCTCGACGTCGGTGAAGACCTTGTCGCAGCCGGTGCCGGCGACAGGGCATGAGGTCGAGAACGCATCCCCGACCAGCACGAGGCCAGGCTGGCCGCTTGCATCGTTCACGTAGAGATCGACCGGGCGAATCTTCTGCTCGCCTTGGATATCGAATGCGCCCGTGATGCGCTTGAGCCGGGGCAGGGCGGCGTCCAGCGTCTCGGCGGGTGCACGGCGAAGCTCGCGCAGCCAGGGATCGTCGAAGCCGCGATAGACGAACAGATTTGCCCGCATCCGCGTGCCGATCGGAAACAGCGTGATGTAGGGGATGCGGTCGCCGGGGCGCTCGGCGCCTTGTCGAGCAGGCGACCGATCGCGCGATCCAGTTCTCGCCGGCGAACATCGCCCGGCGCAGCACCGATTCTCCGATTCCGGTCCTCAGGAATCGCTCGACCTGGGCGTGATCGCCGAGTTTTTCGACTCGAAAGTCCGCCGGATAGCGCTCATGCGGATCGACCAGCACTGCCCAAATGCCGGCGCGGCCGAGCATTGCGGCGGCGGTAAGAGCCGGACAATCCTCCGCCGATGATGGCAATGTCGGTGTAGCGCATGGCGTGAATCTCTGCCGAAGGCGGCAGATTGCCGCATCAACGGACAAGAAAGCCTTAGTGAAGGTTATAAAAGTACATTTCGCCCGGGTATAATATAGATTGAGGTGGCGGAACCGGCGTACCGTTCCTATATCACGCGAGGCGTGATCAGTGCGGCGAACGGGTAAATTCCATAGGTGCGAGAAGCGCTTTGTGACTGTCGTTTCGCCTTGACTTGATCGATTCCCACTTATAGAAAGCGCCTCACTTAACGACAGGCGGTGAGCATCGCCAACGTCGGAACGGGCCACCTGTTGATCCCTCGGGATCGGATCCCAAAGGATCGCTGAAGACAGGCACCAACCTCGACGAATGCCGCTCAAACGCTGTCGATCATAGCTAGGCAATGCCAGTGCGATTTTAGTTCTCTTGAGCTCGCTCTCTTGAGATCGAATTCGGATGCATGACCTCGGTGCGCAGGCCACGGCTTTATGCCGATTGGCCTGAAAACTGCGGTCCTCTGTGGCGTCGTAACGCTTTCCGCTCAGTGATGGAGTGGTTGGCGCAATTTCGCTTTGTGCGGTTTGTTCTGCACGAAGTGGCCTCGTCGGGCAGGGAGCTCGAGAGAATTTGCGGACCCGAAAGGGGCCGCGGCAGAAAAAGGGTGAAGGCCAGAATGCCGACGATCAACCAGCTGATCGCTCAACCGCGGGAAGTGCAGAAGTCGCGCAAGAAGGTGCCGGCGCTGCAGCAGTCGCCGCAGAAGCGTGGTGTTTGCACGCGTGTCTACACCACGACCCCGAAGAAGCCGAACTCGGCGCTTCGTAAGGTTGCCAAGGTGCGCCTGACCAACGGCTTCGAGGTGATCGGCTACATCCCCGGCGAGGGCCATAACCTCCAGGAGCACTCGGTGGTCATGATCCGCGGCGGCCGCGTCAAGGATTTGCCCGGCGTTCGCTACCACATCCTCCGCGGCGTTCTGGATACCCAGGGCGTCAAGAACCGTAAGCAGCGTCGTTCGAAGTACGGCGCCAAGCGTCCGAAGTAAGCGGGAACCAGCTCCATGTCTCGTCGCCACTCAGCGGAAAAGCGCGAAGTTCTCCCGGATCCGAAGTTCGGGAACATCATCGTCACGAAGTTCATGAACTCGGTGATGTACGCCGGCAAGAAGTCGGTCGCGGAAGGCATCGTTTACGGTGCGTTCGGTCTCATCGAAGCCAAGACCAAGCAGAGCCCGCTCGGCGTGTTCGAGCAGGCGCTCGAGAACGTCATGCCGACGATCGAGGTTCGTTCCCGCCGCGTCGGCGGCGCGACCTACCAGGTTCCGGTCGAGGTTCGCTCGGTGCGCCGTCAGGCGCTGGGCATTCGCTGGCTGATCTCGGCTGCGCGCGAGCGCAACGAGAAGACGATGACCGAGCGGCTCTCTGCCGAACTCCTGGATGCGTCGAACAATCGTGGCAACGCCGTCAAGAAGCGTGAAGACGTGCACCGGATGGCGGAAGCCAATCGTGCCTTCTCGCACTATCGCTGGTAACGGCGACACACTCGGACTCGCAAGGAACGACCTATGCCCCGCCAACATGCCATCGAAGACTACCGTAACTTCGGTATTATGGCGCATATCGACGCCGGCAAGACCACGACGACCGAGCGCATCCTGTATTACACGGGCAAGAGCCATAAGATCGGCGAAGTGCACGAAGGTGCCGCGACGATGGACTGGATGGAGCAGGAGCAGGAGCGTGGCATCACGATCACGTCGGCTGCGACCACCGCGTTCTGGGCCGGCAAGCGCCTGAACATCATCGACACCCCCGGCCACGTCGACTTCACCATCGAAGTCGAGCGTTCGCTGCGCGTGCTCGACGGCGCCGTCTGCGTGCTCGACTCGAACCAGGGCGTCGAGCCCCAGACCGAGACCGTCTGGCGCCAGGGTGACAAGTACAGTCTTCGCCAACAAGATGGACAAGACTGGCGCTGACTTCTTCAAGTGTCTGGCCGACATCGTCGACCGTCTCGGCGCCAAGCCGATCGCGATCCAGCTTCCGATCGGTGCCGAGAACAACTTCAAGGGTCTCGTCGACCTTGTGAAGATGAAGGGCATCGTCTGGAACGACGAGTCGCTCGGCGCGAAGTTCGATTATGTCGACATTCCGGAAGACCTCGTCGACCAGGCCAAGGAATACCGCGAGAAGATGGTGGAAGCCGCCGTCGAGCTCGACGACGAGGCTTTGGCTGCCTTCCTCGACGGCAACGAGCCGGACGAAGCGACGCTGAAGCGGCTGATCCGCAAGGCGGTGCTGACCGGTGCGTTCTATCCCGTGCTGTGCGGCTCGGCCTTCAAGAACAAGGGCGTGCAGCCGTTGCTCGACGCCGTCGTCGACTACCTGCCGTCGCCGATCGACGTGCCCGCGATCAAGGGCACCGACGACCGTGGCAACGAGGTCGTGCGCAAGGCCGACGACAAGGAGCCGCTCGCGCTGCTCGCGTTCAAGATCATGGACGACCCGTTCGTCGGCACCATCACCTTCTGCCGCATCTACTCCGGCGTCCTGCAGAGCGGCACCGGCGTCGTAAATTCGACGCGCGAGAAGAAGGAGCGCATCGGGCGCATGCTGCTGATGCATGCGAACAACCGCGAAGACATCAAGGAGGCCTATGCCGGCGACATCGTCGCGCTGGCCGGCCTGAAGGAAGCGCGCACCGGTGACACGCTGTGCGATCCCGACAAGCAGGTGATCCTCGAGAAGATGGAATTTCCCGAGCCGGTCATCGAGATCGCGATCGAGCCGAAGTCCAAGGCCGACCAGGAAAAGCTGGGCGTGGCGCTGGCCAAGCTCGCCGCGGAGGATCCGTCCTTCCGCGTGTCGACCGACCAGGAGTCCGGCCAGACCATCCTCAAGGGCATGGGCGAACTCCACCTCGACATCAAGGTCGACATCCTCCGTCGTACCTACAAGGTCGACGCAAACATCGGCGCGCCGCAGGTGGCGTTCCGTGAGCGCGTCACCAAGAAGGCCGAGGTCAAGTACACCCACAAGAAGCAGACCGGCGGTACCGGTCAGTTCGCGGAAGTGTCGATCGTGGTCGCCCGGCAAGGGCTACGAGTTCGAGTCCAAGATCGTCGGCGGTGCGGTTCCGAAGGAATACATCCCCGGCGTCGAAAAGGGCCTCAACAGCGTGATGAGCTCTGGCGTGGTCGCGGGCTTCCCCGTGGTCGACGTCAAGGTTCAGCTCGTCGACGGCAAGTATCACGACGTCGACTCGTCGGCGCTCGCCTTCGAAATCGCATCGCGCGCGGCGTTCCGCGAAGCGCTGCAGAAGGGCAAGTCCGTCCTGCTTGAGCCGATCATGAAGGTCGAAGTGGTGACCCCGGAAGACTATACCGGCTCGGTCATTGGCGACCTGAATTCGCGGCGCGGTCAAATCCAGGGTCAAGACATGCGCGGCAACGCCAACGTCATCAACGCGATGGTGCCGCTCATGAACATGTTCGGTTACGTGAATAACCTGCGCTCGATGAGCCAGGGTCGCGCAACCTTCACCATGCAGTTCGACCACTACGCAGAAGCGCCGGCCAACGTGTCGGCAGAAGTCCAGAAGAAGTTTGCCTGATTGTCGTCGGTCTAGAGCTGACGATTGAACGGAGAGTCAAATGGCCAAAGCAAAGTTTGAACGTAACAAGCCGCACTGCAACATCGGCACCATTGGTCACGTCGACCATGGCAAGACGTCGCTGACCGCGGCGATCACCAAGGTCCTCGCCGAAGCCGGCGGCGCGACGTTCACCGCGTACGACCAGATCGACAAGGCGCCGGAAGAGAAGGCGCGCGGCATCACCATCTCGACCGCGCACGTCGAGTACGAGACGCCGAACCGCCACTACGCCCACGTCGACTGCCCCGGCCACGCCGACTACGTGAAGAACATGATCACCGGTGCCGCGCAGATGGACGGTGCGATCCTGGTCGTGTCGGCCGCTGACGGCCCGATGCCGCAGACCCGCGAGCACATCCTGCTCGCCCGCCAGGTCGGCGTGCCCGCGCTCGTCGTGTTCCTCAACAAGTGCGACATGGTCGACGATCCGGAACTGCTCGAGCTCGTCGAGCTCGAAGTTCGCGAGCTGCTCTCGAAGTACGACTTCCCGGGCGACAAGATCCCGATCATCAAGGGCTCGGCGCTCGCCGCTCTCGAAGATTCCGACAAGAAGCTCGGCCACGATGCCATCCTCGAGCTGATGAAGAACGTCGACGAATACATCCCGCAGCCGGAGCGTCCGATCGACCAGCCGTTCCTGATGCCGGTTGAAGACGTGTTCTCGATCTCGGGCCGCGGCACCGTCGTGACCGGCCGTGTCGAGCGCGGCATCGTCAAGGTCGGCGAGGAAATCGAGATCGTCGGTCTCCGTGCGACCCAGAAGACGACCGTCACCGGCGTCGAAATGTTCCGCAAGCTGCTCGATCAGGGCCAGGCCGGCGACAACATCGGTGCGCTGCTCCGCGGTACCAAGCGCGAGGACGTCGAGCGCGGCCAGGTGCTGTGCAAGCCGGGTTCGGTCAAGCCGCACACCAAGTTCAAGGCTGAGGCGTACATCCTCACCAAGGAAGAGGGCGGTCGCCACACTCCGTTCTTCACCAACTACCGTCCGCAGTTCTACTTCCGCACCACCGACGTGACCGGTGTCGTGCACCTGCCGGAAGGCACCGAGATGGTGATGCCGGGCGACAACATCGCGATGGAAGTGCACCTGATCGTGCCGATCGCGATGGAAGAGAAGCTCCGCTTCGCGATCCGCGAAGGCGGTCGCACCGTCGGCGCCGGCGTCGTCGCCTCGATCATCGAGTAATCACGCGATAGGGAATGGCGAGTGGCGAGTGGATGAAATCCATTCGCTGTTCGCTACTCGCCACTCACTAAGAAAGACACGGCAATGAACGGCCAAAACATTCGTATCCGTCTCAAGGCGTTCGACCATCGTATCCTCGATACGTCGACCCGCGAGATCGTGAACACGGCGAAGCGCACCGGCGCGCAGGTCCGCGGACCCATTCCGCTGCCCACCCGCATCGAGAAGTTCACCGTCAACCGTTCGCCTCACGTCGACAAGAAGAGCCGCGAGCAGTTCGAGATGCGCACCCACAAGCGCCTGCTCGATATCGTCGATCCGACCCCGCAGACTGTCGATGCTTTGATGAAGCTCGACCTGGCCGCCGGTGTCGACGTCGAGATCAAGCTCTAAGATTTTTGGATCACGTTCGCGACTAGCGGACAGAAAGAACAGGAAGCACGCCGATGCGCTCCGGAGTGATCGCACAAAAGGTCGGGATGACGCGGGTCTTTACGGAGGCCGGCGAACATATCCCAGTGACCGTGCTGAAGCTCGGCAATTGCCAGGTCGTAGGCCACCGCACTGAAGAGAAGAACGGTTACGTCGCGCTCCAGCTTGGTTCTGGCAGCCGGAAGACCGTGTACTTGCCCAAGGCCGAGCGCGGCCAGTTCGCGGTCGCCAAGGTCGAGCCGAAGCGGCAGGTCGAGGAATTCCGCGTCTCCGCGGATGCCATGATCCCCGTTGGCGCCGAGATCCTCGCCGATCATTTCGTCGTCGGCCAGTTCGTCGACGTCACCGGCACCTCGGTTGGTAAGGGCTTTGCCGGCGGCATGAAGCGCTGGAACTTCGGCGGTCTTCGCGCCACGCACGGTGTGTCGGTCTCGCACCGTTCGATCGGTTCGACCGGTGGTCGTCAGGACCCCGGCAAGACCTGGAAGAACAAGAAGATGCCCGGCCACATGGGTGTCGATCGCATCACCACGCTCAACCTTCGAGTCGTTCAGCTCGATGTCGAGCGCGGCCTGATCCTCGTCGAAGGCGCCGTTCCCGGCTCCAAGGGCGGCTGGATCCGCGTGCGCGACGCCGTCAAAAAGCCGCTGCCGAAGGAAGCTCCGAAGCCCGGCAAGTTCAAGGTTGCTGGCGATGCGGAAGCCGCCCCGGCTGCGCAGGAGGCGTGAGATGGAATTGAAGGTCACGACCCTCGAAGGTAAGGAAGCCGGCTCGGTCCAGCTTTCCGACGCCATTTTCGGCCTTGAGCCGCGCCAGGATATCATTGCGCGTTGCGTGCAGTGGCAGCTCAACAAGCGTCAGGCCGGCACCCACAAGGCCAAGGGCCGCGCCGAGATCTGGCGTACCGGCAAGAAGATGTACAAGCAGAAGGGCACCGGTGGTGCTCGTCACGGCTCGGCCCGCGTGCCGCAGTTCCGCGGCGGCGGTCGTGCCTTCGGTCCGGTGGTGCGTTCGCACGCCACCGACCTGCCGAAGAAGGTCCGCGCGCTGGCTCTCAAGCATGCGCTGTCGGCCAAGGCCAAGGACGGCGATCTCCTGGTGATCGACAAGGCTGCGCTGGAAGCCGCCAAGACCAAGGCGCTGCTCGGTCACTTCTCGGGCCTCGGCTTGACCAACGCGCTGATCATCGATGGTGCCGAGCTCAACAACGGCTTTGCCGCTGCGGCCCGCAACATCCCGAACATGGATGTGCTGCCGATCCAGGGCATCAACGTCTATGACATCCTGCGCCGTCGGAAGCTTGTTCTGACCAAGGCCGCCATCGATGCGCTGGAGGCGCGCTTCAAATGACGAAGAACATCGAGCCTCGCCATTACGACGTGATCGTCGCTCCGGTCGTCACCGAAAAGGCGACGTTGGCGTCCGAGCACAACAAGGTCCTGTTCAAGGTGGCCGCGAAGGCGACCAAGCCGCAGATCAAGGAAGCGATCGAGAAGCTGTTCGACGTCAAGGTCAAGAGCGTCAACACGCTGGTCCGCAAGGGCAAGACCAAGGTCTTCCGCGGCAATCTCGGTTCGCAGTCGAACACCAAGCGCGCGATCGTGACCCTCGAAGAGGGCCACAGGATCGACGTCACCACCGGTCTGTAAGGTCGTACGACGATGGCACTGAAGACATTCAATCCCACGACGCCGGGCCAGCGCCAGCTGGTCATGGTCGATCGTTCGGCCCTGTACAAGGGCAAGCCGGTCAAGGCGCTCACCGAAGGCAAGCACTCCTCGGGCGGTCGCAACAACACCGGTCGCATCACCGTGCGCTTCCGCGGCGGCGGTCACAAGCGGACGCTTCGTACCGTCGACTTCAAGCGCGACAAGGTCGATGCGCCCGCGAAGGTCGAGCGGCTGGAGTACGATCCGAACCGGACCGCGTTCATCGCACTGGTGAAGTACGAGGACGGCACCCAAGCCTATATCCTGGCGCCGCAGCGCCTGGCCGTTGGCGATTCCGTGGTTGCCGGCAACTATGTCGACGTGAAGCCGGGCAACGTCATGCCGCTCGGCAACATGCCGGTCGGCACGATCATCCACAACATCGAGGTCAAGATCGGGAAGGGCGGCCAGCTCGCCCGTTCGGCTGGTACCTACGCTCAGCTCGTCGGCCGCGACCAGGACTACGTGATCATCCGCCTGAATTCGGGCGAGCAGCGCCTGGTGCACGGCCGTTGCCGCGGCACGATCGGCGCGGTGTCGAACCCGGATCACATGAACACCTCGATCGGCAAGGCCGGCCGCAACCGTTGGCTGGGCCGCAAGCCGCATAACCGCGGCGTTTCGATGAACCCGATCGACCATCCGCACGGCGGTGGTGAAGGTCGCACCTCGGGCGGTCGCCACCCGGTTACTCCGTGGGGCAAGCCGACCAAGGGCAAGAAGACCCGCAGCAACAAGTCGACCAACAAATTCATTCTCCTAAGCCGCCACAAGCGGAAGAAGTAAGGAACGACGGACATGGTTCGTTCAGTCTGGAAAGGCCCGTTCGTCGAGGGTTCTCTGCTCAAGAAGGCAGATGCCGCGCGCGCGTCCGGCCGTCACGACGTCATCAAGATCTGGAGCCGTCGTTCGACGATCCTGCCGCAGTTCGTTGGTCTGACCTTCGGTGTCTACAATGGTCAGAAGCACGTCCCGGTGGCCGTCAACGAGGAAATGGTCGGTCACAAGTTCGGCGAGTTTTCGCCGACCCGGACCTTCCATGGCCACTCCGGGGACAAGAAAGCCAAGAAGGCTTGAGGATTAAACGATGAGCAAACCTAAGCGCGAACGGAGCCTCGCCGAGAACGAGGCCAAGGCGGTCGCCCGGATGCTGCGGGTGAGCCCGCAGAAGCTCAACCTGGTCGCCCAGCTCATTCGCGGCCGGAAGGCGGCTGCTGCGCTCGCCGATCTGCAGTTTTCGCGCAAGCGGATCGCGGTCGACGTGAAGAAGTGCCTGGAATCGGCTATCGCCAACGCCGAGAACAACCACGACCTCGACGTCGACGATCTCGTCGTGGCGCAAGCCTTCGTCGGCAACGGTCTCGTGATGAAGCGCTTTGCCGCCCGTGGCCGTGGCCGTTCGGGTCGCGTCTACAAACCATTTTCGCAGCTGACGATCATCGTTCGTCAGGTCGAAGCCGAAGCAGCGGCCTAAGGGACGCAGGAGCACACGATGGGTCAAAAGATCAATCCGATCGGTCTGCGTCTCGGCATCAACCGGACCTGGGATTCCCGCTGGTTCGCCGGCAAGCAGGAATACGGCAAGCTGCTGCATGAGGACGTCAAGATCCGCGAGATCCTGCACAAGGAGCTCAAGCAGGCGGCCGTCGCCCGCATCGTGATCGAGCGTCCGCACAAGAAGTGTCGCGTCACCATCCACTCGGCTCGTCCGGGCGTGGTGATCGGCAAGAAGGGCGCCGACATCGACAAGCTGCGCAAGAAGGTCGCGGACATTACCTCGTCCGACGTCGTCATCAACATCGTCGAGATCCGCAAGCCGGAGCTCGATGCGACGCTGGTGGCGGAATCGATCGCGCAGCAGTTGGAGCGCCGCGTGGCGTTCCGCCGCGCCATGAAGCGCGCCGTTCAGTCGGCGATGCGTCTCGGCGCGGAAGGCATCCGCATCAACTGCTCGGGTCGTCTGGGCGGTGCGGAAATCGCGCGCATGGAGTGGTACCGCGAAGGTCGCGTGCCGCTGCACACGTTGCGCGCCGACATCGACTACGGCGTTGCGACCGCGTTCACCACCTTCGGCACCTGCGGCGTCAAGGTCTGGATCTTCAAGGGCGAGATCCTCGAGCACGATCCGATGGCCCAGGACAAGAGAATGGCCGAAGGCGAGAGCAGCGGCGGTGGTGATCGTGGTGGCCGTGGGCGCCGCGACAACGCTGCGGCCTGAGCTGCACCAAGAATTTGAGGGCTTAAAGCCATGATGCAACCTAAGAAAACGAAGTTCCGGAAGGCGCATAAGGGCCGTATCCACGGCGTTGCGTCCTCGGGCGCGACGTTGGCGTTCGGCCAGTTCGGCCTGAAGGCGACCGAGCCTGAGCGCGTCACCGCGCGCCAGATCGAAGCCGCTCGCCGCGCGCTGACCCGCCACATGAAGCGCGCCGGCCGCGTCTGGATCCGCGTGTTCCCCGACGTTCCGGTGTCGAAGAAGCCGGCCGAAGTCCGCATGGGCTCCGGCAAGGGTTCGCCGGAACTGTGGGTCGCGCGCGTCAAGCCGGGCCGGGTGCTGTTCGAGATCGACGGCGTCAACACCCAGACGGCGCGTGAAGCTCTGACCCTGGCGGCCGCCAAGCTGCCGATCAAGACGCGCTTCGTCGAGCGCATTGCGGAGTAATGGCCATGGCCCAGATGAAGATCGAAGACATCCGCGCGATGAGCCCCGACCAGCAGGATGACGCCATCCTGAACCTGAAGAAGGAGCGCTTCAACCTGCGCTTCCAGCGCGCCACCGGGCAGCTCGAGAACACCTCGCGCCTGCGCGAGGCTCGCCGCGACATCGCCCGCATCAAGACCATCGCCGCGCAGAAGCGCGCGAAAGAGAAGTAAGGGGCTCACGAATATGCCGAAACGTACTTTGCAAGGCGTGGTCGTCAGCGACAAGCAGGCCAAGACCATCGTGGTGCGCGTCGATCGCCGCTTCACGCATCCGATCTACAAGAAGACGATCCGCCGTTCGAAGAATTATCACGCGCACGACGAGAGCAACGAGTTCAAGCCGGGCGACATGGTGTGGATCGAGGAATCGAAGCCGATTTCGAAGTTGAAGCGCTGGGTCGTGATCCGGGGCGAACACAAGAAAAGCGCCTGATCTTTTGGCTTTAGCCGACTGACTTCAGGGAAATGTTGAGCGCCGGCTGGGCTGGCGCAAGAGAGAAGAGGACGAGGTGCATCAATGATTCAGATGCAGACCAACCTCGACGTGGCCGACAATTCTGGCGCACGCCGTGTCATGTGTATCAAGGTGCTCGGAGGCTCCAAGCGCCGCTACGCCACGATCGGCGACATCATCGTCGTCTCGATCAAGGAAGCGATTCCGCGTGGCAAGGTGAAGAAGGGCGACGTGATGAAGGCCGTCGTGGTGCGCGTCCGCAAGGACATCCGCCGCGCCGACGGTTCGGTCATCCGCTTCGACCGCAACGCCGCCGTCCTGATCAACAATCAGTCCGAGCCGGTCGGCACCCGTATCTTCGGGCCCGTGCCGCGCGAGCTGCGCGCCAAGAACCACATGAAGATCATTTCGCTCGCGCCGGAGGTGCTGTGATGGCCGCGAAGATCCGCAAGGGCGACAAGGTCGTCGTGCTGACCGGTCGCGACAAGGGTCGCACCGGCGAAGTGTTCGAAGTGCGTCCCGACGCCGGCACGGCGCTGGTGCGCGGCATCAACGTGGTCAAGCGTCACCAGAAGCAGACGCAGACCCAGGAGGGCGGCATCATCTCGAAAGAGGCGCCGATCCAACTGTCCAACATCGCGTATGTCGGCAAGGATGGAAAGCCGACCCGCGTCGGATTCAAGATTCTGGCGGACGGCAAGAAGGTCCGCATCGCCAAGAGCTCGGGAGCTGAGATCGATGGCTGAGGCCGCTTACACGCCGCGCCTGCGCGCGGAATACGACGCGAAGATCCGCACGGAGATGACCGAGAAGTTCGGTTATGAGAACGTGATGCAGGTTCCGCGCCTGGACAAGGTCGTGCTGAACATGGGCGTTGGCGATTCCGTCAACGACCGCAAGAAGGCCGAGACCGCCGCCACCGAGCTGACCCAGATCGCCGGCCAGAAGGCGATCGTGACCTATTCGCGTATCGCGATCGCGACCTTCAAGCTGCGTGAAAACCAGCCGATCGGCTGCAAGGTCACGCTGCGCAAGGCCCGCATGTACGAGTTCATCGATCGCCTGGTGACGGTCGCGCTGCCACGCGTCCGCGACTTCCGCGGCCTGAACCCGAAGAGTTTCGACGGCCGCGGCAACTACTCGCTCGGCATCAAGGAGCACATCATTTTCCCCGAGATCGACTTCGACAAGGTCACGGAAGCCCGCGGTATGGACATCACCGTCTGCACCACGGCCAAGACCGACGAAGAGGCGAGGGCCTTGTTGACCGCTTTCAATTTCCCGTTCCGGCAGTGAGACGCTGACCTAAAGCCTCTCAAACGCGGATACCCAGGAGCCAAGCATGGCAAAGAAGAGTTCAATCGAGAAGAACAACCGGCGCAAGCGGATGACGAAGAACGCCGCTCCGAAGCGCGCGCGGTTGAAGGCGATCATCGCCGACAAGACGCTGCCGATGGAGGAGCGGTTTGCCGCCACCCTGAAGCTTGCGGAAATGCCGCGCAACTCGTCGGCGACCCGCATCCGTCTCCGTTGCGAGCTGTCGGGCCGTTCGCGCTCGAACTACCGCAAGACCAAACTGTCCCGCATCGCGATGCGCGACCTGGGCTCCAAGGGCATGGTCCCGGGCCTCGTGAAGTCCAGCTGGTAAGGAGGGTCGTTTAGATGTCTACGCACGATCCAATCAGCGATCTGATCACCCGTATCCGCAACGCGCAGATGCGCTCCAAGAGCAAGGTCTCGACGCCTGGTTCGAAGATGCGCGAGAACGTCCTCGAAGTGCTGAAGTCCGAGGGCTACATCCGCGGTTACGCCACGCTCGAGCATTCCTCGGGCCGCAGCGAGATCGAGATCGAGCTGAAGTATTTCGACGGCGAGCCCGTCATCCGCGAGATCGAACGTGTTTCCAAGCCAGGGCGTCGCGTCTACGCCTCGGTGAAGAACCTGCCGCGGGTCAACAACGGACTCGGCATTTCGGTGTTGTCGACGCCGAAGGGAATCATGGCCGACCACAGTGCGCGTGAAGCGAACGTGGGCGGTGAAGTTCTCTTCACGGTGTTCTGAGAAGGATTTTTGATCCATGTCACGAGTTGGCAAAAGGCCCGTTCCGGTTCCGTCGGGTGTGACCGCGACCGTCGATGGGCAGACCGTCAAGATGAAGGGGCCGAAGGGCCAGCTTCAGTTCGTCGTCCATGACGACGTCGAGGTGAAGCTCGAGAACGGCCAGGTCAAGGTGAACCCGCGGGTCGAGACCAATCGCGCGCAAGCGCTGTACGGTACCGCTCGCGCCCAGGTCGCGAATCTGGTCGAAGGTGTCACCAAGGGCTTCGAGAAGAAGCTCGAAATCACCGGCGTCGGCTATCGCGCCGCGTTGCAGGGCAAGAACCTGCAGCTCGCGCTCGGTTACAGCCACGACGTGGTCTATGCGATCCCGGAAGGGATCACGATCACCGTGCCGAAGCCGACCGAGATCACGGTGACCGGCAGCGACATCCAGCGCGTCGGCCAGGTCGCCGCCGAGATTCGCTCCTATCGTCCGCCGGAGCCCTACAAGGGCAAGGGCGTGAAGTATGTTGGCGAATTCATCTTCCGCAAGGAAGGCAAGAAGAAGTAACGGAGCCGGTCATGTCGAAAGCCAAGGTTACGAATGCCCGGCGCAAGCGGAGTGTGCGGTTGAAGCTGCGCCGCTCCGGTGGCGGCCGTCCGCGTCTGTCTGTGTTCCGCTCGTCCAAGCACATCTACGCCCAGGTCATCGACGACCTGAAGGGCGAGACGCTGGCCTCTGCCTCTTCGCTCGAGAAGTCGATGCGCGACGGCGGCAAGACCGGCGCCGACATCGATGCGGCGAAGGCGGTCGGCAAGCTGCTGGCCGAGCGCGCCGCCGAGAAGGGCGTCAAGGAAGTCGTGTTCGATCGCGGCAGCTACCTCTATCACGGGCGCGTCAAGGCTCTTGCCGACGCGGCGCGTGAGAGCGGGCTGAGCTTCTAACAGAATTTGAGGATTGAGGCGTAAGCCTCTGAAGGATTGGAAAAATGGCAGAACGCGAACAACGTGGTGGACGCGATCAACGCGGCGGACGTGACCGCCAGCAGCGCGAGGAGCGCGACAGCGAGTTCGTCGACAAGCTGGTCCACATCAACCGCGTGGCCAAGGTCGTCAAGGGCGGCAAGCGCTTCGGTTTCGCCGCGCTGGTCGTGATCGGCGATCAGAAGGGCCGCGCCGGGTTTGGTCACGGCAAGGCGCGCGAAGTGCCTGAAGCGATCCGCAAGGCCACCGAGTCCGCCAAGCGTAACCTGACGCGCGTGTCGCTGCGCGAGGGCCGTACGCTCCATCACGATATCGCCGGCCGTCATGGCGCGGGTCGTGTCTACCTGCGTGCAGCTCCGGCCGGTACCGGCATCATCGCGGGCGGCCCGATGCGCGCCGTGTTCGAGACGCTCGGCGTCCAGGACGTGGTGGCGAAGTCGATCGGCTCGTCGAACCCGTACAACATGGTTCGCGCCACCTTCGACGCGCTGAAGCATCAGGATTCGCCGCGTTCGGTCGCAGCCCGCCGCAACATCAAGGTGTCCACCCTCCAGTCCCGTCGCATCGGCGGTGACGCCGAGGCGGCTGCCGACTAACGGAAGCTTTCGGAGTAGACCATGATGGCCAAGGCCGCAAAGACGATCAAGCTCGAGCAGACCGGCAGCGCGATCCGCCGCCATCACTCGCAGCGTTCGACGCTGATCGGGCTCAAGCTCAACAAGATCGGTCGCACCAGCGAACTGCCGGACACCCCGGCTGTCCGCGGCATGATCGAGAAGGTTCACCATCTCGTTCGCATCGTCGACGAGAAGTAAGACAGAGCGCGTGATCCCGAAAACCGGTGATCGGTTCTCGGCAGAGATCATGCGCAAGAAACAAGGAGCAGGGCGATGAAGCTCAGCGATATCGCCGACAATGCCGGCTCGCGCAAGAAGCGTATGCGTGTCGGTCGCGGCATCGGTTCGGGCAAGGGCAAGCAGTCCGGCCGCGGCGGCAAGGGCCAGACCGCGCGTTCGGGCGTGCGCATCAAGGGTTTCGAAGGCGGCCAGATGCCGTTGCATCGCCGTCTGCCCAAGCGCGGCTTCA
>LNAP01003543.1_pt1 | contig 41503 bp, 41 predicted proteins | sample 602601 | NCBI WGS metagenome assembly LNAP01 (sample SAMN02440304, study PRJNA202911) | soil metagenome | biome: Subtropical and temperate rainforests or woodlands; isolation source: soil samples (1 kg each in a 20% v/v slurry with milli Q water) were... ...
TTCCTTGGAGATGTGCGGCTGCAGCGCGTCGTGGGCATACGGCAGCGGAGGCAATTCGAAAGCCATGGGTGATTCTCCTAATCAGGGTCAGTTGCGGTAAGCGCAGGGCCGATCACGGGCGGCCATAGTTGCGGCGGTGAGTTTTTACTCTTTGCGCCGCAGGGTTCGGATCATAGCACCGGGGCTTTCGCATAAACACGCAGCAACTGTGTGGGAAAGCCCTGTAGAGCGGGCTTTGCAGCTGACTGCAGCGGCTTTTGCGCATTAGCACGTCCCCGGCACTCAGACCGGTTGACCGGTCAGCCTGCTATTAGTTGCCCTGCAACGACGAACATCATCAGCGCCACGCTAAGATCCAGCACCCGCCAGGTCGCCGGCCGCGCCAACCACGGCGCCAGCCAGGCGGCGCCTAGCGCCAGGGTGAAAAACCACATCAACGAGGCACTAGCTGCACCTGCGGCATAGGCGCCCGGTACGGATTGCTGCGCGCCCAATGAGCCGATCAACAGCACGGTATCAAGGTACACATGGGGGTTAAGCAGCGTCACTGCCAAGGCCGTGAGTAGCACGGCTTTGCGCGAACGTGGCCCAGCATTGGCGGCTTCATTTAACGCTTCGGGCTTATACGCACGGCGCAACGCTTTAACGCCATACCAGAGCAGAAATGCAGCGCCGCCCCAACGCGCCACGCCGAGCAAAATCGGGCTCTGCGCCAGTAGGGTGGCCAAGCCAAACACACCCGCCAACACCAGCAACGCATCACATAACACACACAATGCCGCTACCGGCAGATGGTGTTCACGACGCAGGCTTTGCGCCAATACAAACGCGTTTTGTGCGCCGAGCGCGACGATCAGGCCGGCGGCCACCAGCAGCCCGTTGAAATAGCTCTGCCACATAAAAAAATTCCTGAGAGGTGATTCGTGTGGCGAGTCTGCGGCGCGAGGTTGTATAAGAGAAACGAATCCTGCTGATCTCACATTAGGAGAATTGATAGTGTTTGATTACAAGCTGCTGGCGGCGTTGGCTGCAGTGGTTGAGCAGTCCGGCTTCGAGCGCGCAGCGCAGATACTGGGGCTATCGCAGTCAGCGATTTCGCAGCGCATCAAATTGCTGGAAGCTCGGGTCGGTCAGCCGGTGTTGGTGCGCGGCACGCCACCGGCGCCGACGGAAATTGGCCGGCGCCTGCTTAACCATGTGCAGCAAGTGCGCTTGCTTGAACGCGATCTCTCCAGCCAGGTGCCGGCGTTGGACGACGGCGCCGCGCCAGAGCGTTTACGTATCGCCATCAATGCCGACAGCCTGGCCACGTGGTGGGCCAGGGCGGTGGCGAAGTTTTGTGCTGAGCACCGGGTGCTGTTGGAGTTGGTGGTGGAAGACCAGGAGGTCGGCCTTAAACGCATGCGTGGTGGTGATGTCGCCGCCTGTGTATGCGCTACCGACAGGCCCGTGGCTGGAGCCCGTAGCCTGGCCTTGGGCGCCATGCGTTACCGGGCCTTGGCCAGCCCCGACTTTATCGCCCGGCATTTTAGGACTGGGGTGAATGCGCAGAGCTTGGCCCGCGCGCCAGCGATCGTGTTTGGCCCTGATGATTTATTGCAGCATCGCTACCTCGCCACCCAGGGCGTAGAGGGAGCTTTTGCCTATCACCTGTGCCCGTCGTCTGAGGGCTTTATTCGGATGACCGAAGCTGGCCTTGGTTGGGGCTTGGTGCCGGAACTGCAGGTGAATGAATTGTTGGCCAAAGGTGTGCTGCGCGAGTTGCAGCCAGATGTACCGATTGACGTGCCGTTGTACTGGCACCATTGGCGTAACGGTGGGGAATTGCTCGGCGAGCTGACCCGGCATTTGCAGCGCGCCACGCTGGATGTGTTGGTGCAGCGTAGGTTGGGTTGAGCGAAGCGAAGCCCAACAAGGAGCCCGGAGGGCTCCGCGTGCAAATCCGCGCGAGACCGATAAGCGCCGTCCTGGCGGACGGCCTGTTGGGCTTCGCCTACGGCTCAACCCAGCCTACGCAATTGTCAGAACCTTGGCTCGCCACGTCACACTACAAGCACGCTGTGCCTTGCTACAGTCACGGCCATTACAAAAACAGGGCGGTGAGTGATGAAAATTTTGGTGACCGGGGCCAGTGGTTTTATCGGCGGGCGCTTTGCGCGTTTTGCTTTGGAGCAGGGCTTGTCGGTGCGCATCAATGGCCGCCGTCCTGAGGCCGTGGCGCATTTGATCAAACGCGGCGCTGAGTTTGTGCAGGGCGATCTCAGCGACCCCAGCCTGGTGCGCACGCTCTGTCATGACGTGGAAATGGTCGTGCATTGCGCCGGTGCTGTCGGCACCTGGGGCAAGCGCGAGCACTTTTACAACGGCAATGTGGTGCTCACGCAAAACGTCATCGAGGCCTGCCTAAGCCAGAAGGTCCGTCGCCTGGTGCATTTGTCCTCGCCCTCGGTGTATTTCGACGGCAAAGCTCATGTTGGCCTGCGTGAAGAGCAGGTGCCGAAAAAGTTTGTCGATCACTACGGCGAAACCAAATTTATCGCCGAGCAAGAGGTGTTGGCGGCGCAGGAGTTTGGTTTGGAAGTGATCGCCTTGCGCCCACGATTTGTCACAGGCGCTGGCGATACCAGTATCTTTCCACGGCTGATTGAAATGCAGCGCAAAGGCCGCCTGGCGATCATTGGCGATGGCCTGAACAAGGTCGATTTCACTAGCATGCAAAACCTCAACGAGGCGCTGTTCAGCAGCTTATTGGCTGCTGGCCCTGCGCTTGGCAAGGTTTACAACATCAGCAATGGCGCGCCGGTGCCGCTGTGGGATGTGGTTAATTACGTGCTGCGCCAACTCGACCTGCCGCCAGTCACCAAGCACGTACCTGTCGGCCTGGCTTATACCGCCGCCACCATCAATGAAACCGTCTGCAAGTTCCTGCCGGGGCGCCCGCAGCCGAGCCTGTTTCGATTGGGGGTGGCGGTGATGTCCAAGGATTTCTCCCTGGATATCAGCCGCGCGCAGCGCGAACTCGACTACAACCCGCAGACCACCATCTGGACTGCGCTGGACGAATTCTGCACCTGGTGGAAAGTGGTTGGCCAGCCTTAACCGCGTAGTGGCCCGGCATAGCGCGTGTACTTGGCGATCAGCTCGGCTTCGCTCAGTTGTGGGGCTGCTGGCGGGGCCATACGGATATTGGTCAGCTCGCTAAGCTTGGTGCCCAGTTGTCGGGTGTCGTCAACATCGGATGCCGCGCAGGCGATCAACATCTGCATCACGGCATCAGGTTGGCTAAGGCGGATATCGACGTCCTGTTCTTGGCGCAGACGGCGACGTAAGGTTTGCATGCAATCGAGTACAGACTTGGTCAGTTCCATTCGATTTCTCCCCCTGTGGACTTAGGCCGAAGCGAGCGCTAAGTACGGTCATGGTCAGCAACGGTGTTTCGCGTTCGCCGGCTTGGGCCGATCTAGACGCTCTGTTACTCCCGGTTACATCGTTAGCAAATGCTGTACCAGTTCACAAAATCAGGAACCCCGTGGCCTGCGGCCGGTCCATGGGGTGTCTTAGCAGCTTTACACGCGCTGCTGCGGTGCGTTATGCACCATTGGGCGCCGCCGCTGCGCTCGGTATACTGCCCGCCGGTTGCTCCATCATTTGTTACCCCCACCCCTGCGTGCCCTATAGGTTTAACCATGCGTAACGACGCCCTTGATGAACTGGACAACGTCCCCAGCCTGACCACTGACGCACGCGACCACGATTTTCCCGCTGACCACCACGACCATGGTCGTCACGCCGCCCATGTCGACCGCGGCTACGTCGTACCGGGCAAAGCCAAGGCGGCGAGCACGGGGCCGCTGTGGGCATTGGTCGCCGCCTTGATGATTGCCTTTGCCGGCTTGGGCTGGTGGAGTCATCAGCAGATTGACCTGATGAGCCAGCAATTGGTCGCCACGCAAGAGAGCTTTGCGCGCATCAGCGAAGATGCCGCCGGGCGAATTCAGGATATTTCCGGCAAGGTGGTGGCTACCGAGTCCAACGTCACCAGCGGCAGCGAAGCCCTGCGTTTGCAAGTGAAAGGCTTGGAAACCAAGGTCGCCGATCTGACCAAGCAACTGCAAAGCGTCACCAGTAAACAGACCGAGCAAAGCAAGCGGGCGGACGACATCGCTGCTGACCTGAAAACCACACAGGACGCCAGCGGCCAGTTCGATGGCAAATTGAAAACCTTGGCCACTGACCAGGCTGCGCTCAAGGCCGCCCAAGGCGACAACAGCAAAGTTGATGCGCAGTTGAAAAGCCTGAGTGCCGATATCGAAGCGCTGAAAAAACAAGGCAATCCGAATGTTGCCATCAGCCGTCTTGAGCAAGACCTGCTGGTGCTTAAAAGCGAGCAGGAAAACCGCCCCGCCACTCCGGCTGCTAGTGCCAATACCAGCGAGTTCGACGCTTTCCGCGCGCAGATGACGCGCAATATCAGTACCCTGCAAAGCCAAGTGCAAAACCTGCAACAGCAGCTTAATGCGCGCCAGTAACGGGCTCGCTTAGCAATAAAAAGCCCCGCATTAGCGGGGCTTTTTATTAGGCGTATGGCCGGAGATTTTTAAGGCTGCAGGCTTTGGCTTTGGCAGAACCGCAGTCGACCAAGTTGGTCCGAGAACACCAGGGGTGGAAACAAAAACCCCCGCTAAAGAGCGGGGGTTCATTTGCAGCTACACCGTTAGCAAATGCCTTACAGCACGCGCGGCGCTACCGGCGCTGGGCCATTGGCAATGGTCACTTCCACGCGGCGATTCAAGGTGCGCGAATCTGGCGACGCGTTGCTGGCAACCGGATAGTCCTTGCCGAAACCATGGGTAGTGATGCGGGTTGGCGAAACCCCCATGGCCACCAAGGCGCTACGCACCGAGTCAGCGCGAGCCTGGGACAGGCGCAGGTTGTGGTCGGTGGTACCGGTGTTGTCGGTAAAACCTTCTACTACCACTTGGCTGTTCGGGTTCTGCTGCAGGTAGTTACCCAACTGCTGCACGTTTTGCAGACCATTTGGCGTCAGCTCCGAGCGGTCGATCTGGAACAGTACGTCGCCCAGTGTGATCACGGTGCCGCGCGGGGTTTCTTTTGGCTTGAGCTGTTGCAGCAGGGTGTCGACTTGAGCGTTGCGCGCATCCAGTTGAGCTTGGGTGCGCTGGGCCGGCGCTTGGGCCAGACCTTGTTCCGCGTTTTTCAGCAGCAGGGTTTGCTTGGCTACTTCCACGCGCTGGTTGGTGATATAGGCCAAGTGGTCGACCTGCGCTGGGGTTTGGCCGTTGGCATAAGCCTGGTCAGCACGGGCGAGCATATCGCCGGCTTCTTTGGTCTCCAGGGAGGCCAGGCTCTGCGCTTGCGGCTGGGCAATCAGCGCGGAGTAGTTGCTATGAGCCTGTTCCAGGTTTGGATTGGGCTTGGAGGCGCAGGCCACCAGGGCCAGGCTGAGAACTGAGAGGGCAGAAACAGAGATCAACTTGTTCATAGGGATTGTCCTTATCTAGGCGATAGCTACGCGCTTACTGCACGATGATTGGAGTGCGAGCGCCTTCTTCGCGGATCTGTTGCACACCGCGCTGCGAGTCCAGCAGATTTTTCTGTGCCTTGGCGGCCATGGCGGTGCGCTCGGCTACGCGAGCATCCCACTCAGCCTGTTCGGCCAGTACGCGGGCTTGCTCATATTTGTCATCGCGCAGCAGGGTTTCGGCTTGTACCAGTTTGTCCTGTGCGGACTTCATAGGTACCGGGGCGTATTCCGGGCCGCCAGCGGCCACAGCACTTTTAACCACGGTATTGGTTACGGCGAATTGCTCGGTCGGCGGGTTACCGGCACAACCGGCCAGCAGCACGGTGCTGCCCAGGGCCAGGGCCGCCAACAACGCTTTAGGGTGGGTGAAAGCAGGGCTTGTCTTCATGATATTCCGCTCCATTGGGGTCTCTCCACAGATGTCTTCACTCAAGACAACTTGCCTGCCAGATGCATGCTAATTACCGATTGATAGCCGACGATGGCTATGAGTTGCCGGCTAAAGGCAAATGCGCTGGCTTACTTCCTGTGACTTGGAGGCGGTAAAAAATGTTCAACATAATTTACGACGGAAGGCGCAGAGGCCCGTGGCATGGGGCCTCGGGGTTTGATATCAGGGCGTAGGTTGGGTTGAGCGCAGCGAAGCCCAACGGGCCGGCCCAACAGGCCGGCCAGAGGCCGGCGCGTATCGGTCTACGTATTGGGCTTCGCTGCGCTCACCGCACGCGGACCGACCCAACCTACGAAAAATCAGTGATTGGTGCTGTCGAGCTGAGCGCTCAATTCGTGCAAGTGCTTTTTCGACAGTTCGAGAAAGCGTGGGGTAGGGCCGATGTCTTCGTACAACGGGTCGCCCTGTTCATCGGTGGCCACCACGTGAGTGCCTTTGACGTAGGGCAGGCCGGCCTCGAGTTCTTCCAGTGCCGCGCCAATCAATTCGCCGAGCAGTTCTTCGGGCTGGCGTTTGGAGTACATCTCGGCCAGGGCTGCCAGGCGCGCCGCAGCTTCAAGGTCGAGGTGGATCTGGTACGGGCTGCGGGTCAGGCGGCCGGTGGCAAAGTTCTCCCAGTGGCGAACAAGTTCGCGAATTTTCATAAATACCTCGTGGGTGGTTGGTAATGGCGCAGTTGCTGGGGTTCCCTCGTGGGGTTCGGCAACCGGCTTACCTGGTTGAGACTAGACGCTGGCTGAGGCGCTCCATGTCATTCGTCGCAACCTTGTAAGAAGGTGGCGCTCTATGCATGCTCAGGCTTGCCCTCGCATGTTGGCGCTAGAGGGTTAAGCTCAACCGGTATTGGAACTGGCAGGAGATGTGGTTATGGCCCAAATCGACGCGCGTTTGCGTGAGGACGTTCATCTACTCGGCGAGTTGCTCGGTGAAACCATCGGCGCCCAGCGCGGCGAAGGGTTTGTCGACAAGATCGAGAAGATCCGCAAAGGCGCCAAAGCGGCGCGCCAGGGCTCTGCCGAAGGCGCGGCGCAGCTTAAAAGCACCCTTGATGGCCTTAAAGAAGACGAGCTGTTGCCTGTAGCGCGAGCCTTCAATCAGTTTCTCAATCTGGCCAATATCGCCGAGCAGTATCACCAAGTGCGCCGCCTCAATCCCGAGGAGCCACCGCGCTTTGAAAGCGAGGTGCTACCGCAATTGCTGGAGCGCCTGAAAAAGGATGGCAGCAGTGCCGAAGTGTTGGCCCGCCATTTGAGCCGCCTGGAAATCGAACTGGTGCTAACCGCTCACCCTACCGAGGTGTCGCGGCGCACGCTGATTCAAAAATACGATGCCATTGCTGCCCAGTTGGCCACCCAGGATCACAGCGACCTGTCGCCGGCCGAGCGCCTGAAGGTTAAACAGCGCCTGCACCGCTTGATCGCTGAAGCCTGGCACACCGAAGAAATTCGCCGTACCCGCCCCACGCCAGTGGATGAAGCCAAATGGGGCTTTGCCGTTATCGAACATTCGCTGTGGAAGGCCGTACCCAATTACCTGCGCGGTGCCGACGATGCGTTGTATGCCGCGACCGGCCTGCGTTTGCCGCTGACCGCCGCGCCGATTCGCTTTGCCTCGTGGATGGGCGGCGACCGTGACGGCAACCCCAACGTCACCGCCGCCGTCAGCCGCGAGGTGCTATTGCTGGCGCGTTGGATGGCCGCCGATTTGTATGTGCGCGATGTGGATAACCTGGCCGCCGAGCTATCGATGCAGCAGGCCAATGCCGCAGTGCGCGAGCTGGCGGGCGACAGCCCCGAGCCTTACCGCGCCGTGCTGAAACAGTTGCGCGAGCGGCTTAAAACCACCCGCGCCTGGGCCGAGGCCGCGCTGCATGGCAACCTGCCGCCGCCCGCTGGCGTGCTGCACAGTAATGTCGAATTGCTTGAGCCATTGGAGCGGTGCTACCACTCGTTGCATGAGTGCGGCATGGGCGTGATTGCCAACGGCCCATTGCTTGATTGCCTGCGCAACGCCGCGACCTTTGGTTTGTTTCTGGTGCGCCTCGATGTGCGCCAGGATTCCACCCGCCATGCTGCGGCCATGGCAGAAATCACCGATTTTCTTGGCCTGGGCAACTACACCGACTGGGACGAAGAGACCCGCGTAGCGTTCCTGTTGCGTGAGCTCAATAACCGTCGGCCGCTGCTGCCGGCGCACTACAAGGCCAGCGCCGATACCGCCGAAGTACTAGAGACCTGCAAGGTGGTGGCGCAGGCGCCGCAAGCCTCGTTGGGCTCTTACGTGATCTCCATGGCGGGTGCGCCCTCGGATGTGCTGGCGGTGCAACTGCTGCTCAAAGAGGCCGGGTTGCAACGGCCGATTCGCGTGGTGCCACTGTTTGAAACCTTGGCCGATTTGGAAAACGCCGGCCCTGCCATCGACCGCCTGTTGGGCTTACCCGGTTACCGCTCACGGCTGCATGGCCCGCAGGAAGTAATGATCGGCTATTCAGACTCGGCTAAAGACGCCGGTACCACGGCCGCCGCTTGGGCCCAATACCGAGCGCAGGAAGCGCTGGTGAATATCTGCCGTGAACATCAGGTTGAACTGCTGCTGTTCCATGGTCGCGGCGGCACTGTGGGGCGTGGCGGTGGTCCTGCCCACGCGGCGATTTTGTCGCAGCCGCCAGGCTCGGTGGCCGGGCGTTTTCGCACCACTGAACAGGGCGAAATGATCCGCTTCAAATTTGGTCTGCCGGATATTGCCGAACAAAACCTCAACCTTTATCTCGCGGCGGTATTGGAAGCCACGGTGCAACCGCCGCCCGTGCCGAAGCCTGCTTGGCGCGAGCTGATGGGTAAGCTGGCCGAGGATGGCGTCGCGGGCTATCGCGCGGTGGTGCGGGAACACCCACAGTTTGTTGACTACTTCCGCCAGGCCACGCCAGAGCAGGAGTTGGGGCGTTTGCCGCTAGGCAGTCGACCAGCTAAGCGTCGCGAGGGCGGGGTGGAAAGCTTGCGTGCCATTCCGTGGATTTTTGCCTGGACGCAAACCCGCCTGATGTTGCCCGCGTGGTTGGGCTGGGAGGCGGCATTGGGCAATGCGCTGAAACGCGGCGACGGTGAGCTGCTGGCGCAGATGCGTGAGCAGTGGCCGTTCTTCCGCACCCGCATCGATATGTTGGAGATGGTGCTGGCCAAGGCCGACGCTGCGATTGCGGGTTTGTATGACGAGCGACTGGTCTCGGCCGAGCTGCGACCGCTGGGTGCGCATTTACGCGACCTATTGTCGCAGGCGGGCAGTTGTGTGCTGGCATTGACCGGGCAGTCACAGCTATTAGCCCACAGTCCGCAGACCCTGTCGGCCTTCAGTGTACGCAACACCTATCTGGATCCGCTGCACCTGTTGCAGGCCGAGCTTTTGGCCCGTTCTAGACAGTCCGAGCGCCAGGCGGACAGCCCGTTGGAGCAGGCATTGCTGGTCAGTGTTGCGGGTATTGCCGCGGGGCTGCGCAACACCGGTTAAGGGCTGTGCGGGAGGGCTGAACCGGCCGTTCCAGGTGCGTCGCAGCGCCTCGCTCACTACTACTTTCGGTGGCTTGTGTGGTGTCGGTGCGCTGTGTATCTTGAGCAACCTTTTGGCCGCTCCGTGCTGCCGGGACCTATACCGAGATCTGCCCCACGAGGCGAATCCGACCAGTTCTATTCAATCTTGAGGAGCACAGAGATGCGCGTGATTCTGTGGTGCCGGCAAAGGTACCCAGGCTCGCTTCATCACCGAAAAGTTCAACATTCCACAAATCTCCACCGGCGACATGCTGCGTGCTGCGGTCAAGGCCGGCACTGAGTTGGGTCTGCAGGTGAAAGGCGTGATGGACAGCGGCGGTCTGGTTTCTGACGACCTGATCATCGGCCTGATCAAAGAGCGCATCGCTCAGCCAGATTGTGCCAACGGCTTTTTGTTCGACGGTTTCCCGCGCACCATTCCTCAGGCTGAAGCCCTGAAGGACGCTGGCGTGAAGCTCGATCACGTGGTGGAAATTGCGGTTGATGACGAAGAAATCGTTCAGCGCATCTCCGGTCGCCGCGTGCACGCCGATTCCGGTCGTGTGTACCACCTGATCTACAGCCCGCCCAAAGTGGAAGGCAAAGATGATGTGACCGGTGAGGACTTGGTGCAGCGTGTCGACGATACCGAAGCTACGGTGCGTAACCGCTTGAAGGTCTACCACGACCAGACCAAGCCGCTGGTGAGCTTCTATCAGAAGATCGCTGCCGCTGACGGCACGCCGAAATACAGCTTTATCGAAGGCGTTGGCTCGGTAGAAGACATTACCGCCAAGGTTCTCGCAGCACTGAGCTGAGGTAACCCGCTTTTCAACCAACGGCCCGCTTGCGGGCCGTTGGCGTTTATACTGCGCCACCGTTTTTAGCCCCTGTTACCTGGAACACGCCCGATGAGCACTTTGCTGGCCCTGGATACCGCAACCGAAGCTTGCTCTGTCGCCCTGCTGCACGACGGCAAGGTGTTGAGCCACTACGAGGTGATTCCGCGCCTGCATGCTCAACGTTTGCTGCCGATGATCAAAGACCTGCTGGCCGAAGGCGGTATTGCTCTGTCGGCGCTCGATGGCATTGCCTTCGGCCGTGGCCCCGGCGCTTTTACTGGCGTGCGGATTGCCATCGGTGTCGTGCAAGGTTTGGCGTTTGCGTTGGATCGCCCGGTGCTGCCGGTGTCCAACCTGGCGGTGCTGGCCCAGCGGGCCATGCGTGAGCACGGCGCGCAGCAGGTGGCCAGCGCCATCGACGCACGGATGGACGAAGTGTATTGGGGTTGTTACCGGGCAGAGCAGGGCGAAATGCGCTTGGCCGGCGTGGAGGCGGTGCTGCCGCCCGAGCAAGCCAGCCTGCCGCGCGATGCCAGTGGTGACTGGTTTGGCGCGGGCACCGGTTGGGGCACCTTTGCCGCGCGTATCCCGCTAGCGGTCGTCGGCCAAGAGCCGAATATGCTGCCCCATGCCCTGGATTTGCTGGCCCTGGCGCAATTTGCCTGGGCCCGTGGTGAAGCGCTGCCGGCCGACCAAGCGCAGCCGGTTTATCTGCGCGATAAGGTCGCCACGCCGAAAGCGGCGCCGTAACCGTTCAGCGCCTGAGCCTCCCAGCTATCAGAAATTTCCGATGACTAGCGCTGCGGCCAATTGCGCTTGTGTAGGCACTGCCGTTACATTGCCGACACATAGATTGGCCATGGTTCCATTTGGCCACTTTTCTATAGTCCTTTTCCGATACGTCTTGAAGAGAAGTCTGAGCAGTAATGCGCATCGACGGTTTTACCTCCTCTTACACGCTGGATCGCACCCCACGCCCGGGTAGCGCGGTCACGCCTTTTCGCGAGGTTCAGCGCGAGGAAGAGACACGTCGGGACGTTCCTGCTACCCCTTCAACCACCCAAGGTCTGGAAAGCACGCCGCAGCAACGCCGGGTGCAAGCCAGCAATGCCAGCAGCGACAGCTTGCCGGCGCGTTCGCAGGACGTATTTGTGCAGCGCGAGGGCGTCAGTAATCGCGCCCAGCAAGCCTTGGCCAGCTACGCCAGCACGGCGAGCTACTCCAACGAACGCGATGCCACCGAGATACTCGGTTTAGACACCTACGCGTAAACCGCCAGCACGCCCACGGTTGATCGCATTGCCGTTCGAGGCCACCATGGCCCGCTGGTTTTCTTGGAATGCCCCATGCTTCCCTATTTCCTCGGTTGCCCCTCGTGGAGCGAGCCTGCCTGGCGCGGTGATGTGTATCCGGACACGGCGCGCAGCAACGACTTCCTCACGCTTTACACCCAGGTATTCAACGCCGTAGAGGGCAACACCACGTTCTACGCCCAGCCAGCGCCGCCTACCGTGGCGCGTTGGGCCGAGCAGATGCCAGCGCATTTCCGTTTCTGCGCCAAGTTGCCGCGCGATATCAGTCATAGCGATGATCTGGCCGCGCAGTTGGGCGCTGCGGAAGCTTTTGTAAAGTTGCTTCAGCCGTTGGGCCAACGTGTGGCGCCGTTCTGGCTGCAATTGCCGGCCAGCTTCGGCCCACAGCGATTGCCGGAACTGGCAGCCTTTATCACCGAGCTGAAAGTGTCGTTGGCGGTTGAAGTGCGTCACCCGGCGTTTTTTGCCAAAGGTGAAGATGAGCGGGCGCTAAATCGCCTGCTGCAAAGCCACGAAATTGAGCGCATTTGCCTGGACTCGCGAGCGCTGTTCAGCTGCATGTCCAGCGACCCAGCGGTGCTTCACGCGCAATCGAAAAAACCGCGCTTGCCTACCCGGCCTGCTGCCTTTAGCCACTCTCCGCAACTGCGCTTTATCGGCCACCCCGAGCTGCAAGCCAACGATGCCTATATGCGGCCGTGGTTGGAAAAAGTTGTCGCTTGGATTGAAGAGGGCCGCACGCCCTACGTATTTCTGCATACCCCCGACAACATTCTCGCCGCACAACTGGCGCGGCGGTTTCACCAGCAACTAACGATGCTGCTACCAGGTTTGCCGGCGCTGCCTGAACGAGTCGAACCCGCAACCGAGCAGCTAGGTCTCTTGTAAGGTGAGCTATGCGCACCACGCGAATGACGCGAGTACGCCTTGGTGCGCACAGCACACCCTACCAAACCGGAGCCTATTTCCATGACGTCCCAGCTCGTTCGCGCGCAAACCTTCCAGCAATTGCATGCCGCCGACGGCGCCTTCGTAATCCCCAACCCATGGGATGCCGGCTCAGCGAAGATCCTCGCTAGCCTGGGCTATCAAGCGTTAGCCACCACCAGCGCCGGCCTGGCCTTTTCCCTGGGCCGGCCGGATGCCGAAGGCGCTTTGACGCTGGCGGACAATCTGCTCAATGCCCAGGCAATAGTCGCAGCCACGGACTTGCCCGTAGCCGGCGATCTGGAAAACGGTTTTGCCGATAACCCCGAAGGCTGCGCGGCCACCATCCTCAAAGCCGCTGCCGTTGGCTTGGTCGGCGGCTCGATCGAAGATGCTACAGGCCGTGCCGCCGCGCCGATCTACGAGTTCCACTTGGCGGTCGAGCGCGTGCAGGCTGCCGTTGCTGCTGCACGCAGTTTGCCGTTTCCCTTCACCCTCACCGCCCGCGCAGAAAACCTGCTCAACGGCCGCCACGACCTGGCCGACACCATCCGCCGTTTGCAGGCGTTTGCCGAGGCGGGTGCCGATGTGTTGTTTGCACCGGGGCTGCGCTCGGTCGAGGAGATTGAAACCGTGGTGCGCGCGCTAGCGCCCAAGCCGGTCAATGTGTTGATGGGGCTATCGGGCGTAAGCCTGACCTTCGCGCAGTTGCAGGATCTTGGGGTCAAACGCATCAGCGTTGGCTCCGCCTTGGCGCGTGCTGCCTATGGCGAGTTTTTCCGCGCCGCACAGGCGATTCAGCACAACGGCAGCTTTGCCTTTGCCGAGCAGGCGCTGCCTTTCCAGCAACTGAACGATTTGTTCAAAGGCTAGGCGGTGCGGGCGTTCCTCAAGCTGCTGGTCGTGCTGCTGGTTCTCGGCGCCGCGCCTTTTGCCGTGTGGCGCGGTTGGTGGCAAGTACCGCCGCAATGGAACCCCTGGGCGCCATTGGATGTGCGGCTTGCACCTAATTGGCTAACGCCGTGGAAGATGATGCGCTTGGGGCAAAACCGCGACCTCTGCGCGCAAGCGTTGGCGACCTCTTCGATACGGTCGCTGCCGCTGGCCGACAGCGCCGCTACCGCGAACTGTCCTTTAACCAATGTGTTGCGGGTGCAAGGTTCGGCGGTGGCGTTTAGCAGCAGTTTTATCGCTACCTGCCCCATGGCCGTAGCCTTTGCCATGTACGAGCGTCACGGTCTGCAACCGGCGGCCCAAGCGGTGTACGGCCAAGCGGTTACACGCATCGATCATCTGGGCAGCTTTGCCTGCCGCAATATTGGCACCAGTTCACGACGCAGCCAGCACGCCAGCGCCAATGCGTTGGATATTGCCGGCTTTCGCCTGGCCGATGGTCGACGTATTACCGTGGCTCGCGACTGGAATGGCAAAGGTGATGACGCACGCTTTCTGCGCCTGGCCCGCGACGGGGCATGCAAGGCGTTTAGCGTGACCTTGGGCCCGGAGTACAACGCCGCGCATCACGACCATTTCCACCTCGATATGGGCATGTTTCGCCTCTGCCGTTAGGCTCTGGCAGAATGCCGCGCCTGTTTGCTGTCCATTTTTTCGAGTTGTTTGCCCATGAGTGATCACACCCCAAGCGTTATCGTGCGTGCTGAAGCATTGGCCCCGGCCTTTGCTGAGGCGGCAGAGCAGTGGGCGGCGCGGCTGGGCTTACCGCTAGCCGGCGACGCCGATTTCGCCCTGCAACTGGGCGACACCGGCCTGCAATTGGCCGATCTCGGCCCGCAAGCGCCTGGCCCAGTGCGAGTGGATTTTGTCGAAGGCGCTGTGGCCCATCGGCGCTTATTTGGTGGTGGCACCGGGCAGATGATCGCCAAGGCGGTCGGCGTGCAACCCGGCGTGCGGCCGTCGGTACTGGATGCCACCGCAGGCTTGGGTCGTGATGCGTTTGTATTGGCCAGCCTGGGTTGCCAGACGGCGATGATCGAACGTCAGCCGCTGATTGCCGCCTTGCTCGAAGATGGTTTGGCGCGGGCCAGAGACGATGAAGAGGTCGGCCCCATCGTTCGCCAGATGCGCTTGCTGGTGGGCAATGCCATTGAGCTGATGAGCGCATGGCAAGGGGAGGCGCCGCAGGTGATTTACCTCGACCCAATGTTTCCCCATCGCGACAAAAGTGCGCTGGTGAAAAAAGAAATGCGCCTGTTTCGGCCGCTGGTGGGCGACGATCTCGACGCCCCGGCCTTGTTGGAAGCGGCGCTGGCCTTGGCCACCCACCGGGTGGTGGTCAAGCGTCCACGCAAAGCGCCGATTATTGCCGGGCCCAAACCCAGCTATGCGCTGGACGGCAAATCCAGCCGCTATGACATCTACCCGAAGAAGGCGCTGAAGGCGTAGGTTGGGTCGGTCCGCGGGCGGTGAGCGCAGCGAAGCCCAACAGGCCGGCCGATGGCCGGCGCGTATCGGTCTAATGTTGGGCTTCGCTGCGCTCACCGAAGGCCCCACCCAACCTCGCCTCGAATTACCTGGGCAAATACGCCCGCACAAACATCTGCACGGCGTCCGCTACCTGTTCTTCACTGGAACAGACTTCGTCGGCGGCGTTGCAGCCAATCAGCAGGCGGAAGTTGATACCGCCCTTGAGCAGGCACAGGAAGTGCTCGGCCGCCAATTCCGGGTTTGCAATTTTCAGCTTGCCCAGCTCATCGGCCCGGCGCAGCAGCCTAGCCATTTCGTTATGCACCACTTGCGGGCCGGACTCGTAAAACAGCTTGGCCAGCTTCGGGTCCGACGCTCCCAAAGAAATCATTACGCGGTGTAGTTCAATCGATTCGCGGCTGCTTACCAGGCAATGGAACGCCTGGGCGATATTCAGCAGCACGGTGTCGATCGGTGCCGTTTCCATTAATTCGAAAATCACTAACGGCAGCTGCTCTTCGCACTTGGCACGCACGGCCATGGAGAACAGCGTCTCCTTGTCGGTGAAGTGGCTATAGACCGTGAGTTTGGAAACCCCGGCCTCGGCGGCAATCGCGTCCATGCTGCAACCGTCGTAACCCAGGCGCAGAAACAGGTTTTTCGCGGCATCCAGAATGGCTGCGCGCTTCGTAAGGTCTTTCGGGCGACCGGGGCCACTTGGCGGTAACAGATTGTCAGACATTTCGCGTTTTATTACTGGACTGGTGAGTTTGCTATTTTTACTATACCCGCCAGTACAATTATTCAAAGGTCATACATCATGTTCCGCCATGTCCTGCCACTCGCCTTACCTGTATCCCTTGCCCTTTTGCTCGTCGCCTGCGGCTCTGCCGAAGAGGTGAAGACGTTGCCGCGTCCTGCCATGGTGGTGCAGCCGCAGCCGGCAGGGGAGACGGCCGATACCTATCCAGGTGAAGTGCGTGCCCGCTTGGAACAGGACCTGGCGTTTCGCATCGGTGGCAAAGTGAGCAAGCGTCTGGTGGATGTTGGCGAGCGGGTGAAGAAGGATCAGCCGCTGGCTGAGCTGGATCCGCAAGATGTGCAACTGCAGCTCGAAGCTCAGCGCGCCCAGGTGGCCGCCGCCACCGCCAACCTGCAACTGGTGCGTAGCGAACGTGATCGTTACAAAACCCTGCTCGATCGGCAGATGGCCAGCCGTTCGCAATACGACAACGCCGAAAACCTCTACCGCGCCGGTGAAGCCCGCCTGAAACAAGCGCAGGCCGAATTTAATGTGTCGAATAACCAGGCCGGTTATTCCGTGCTGCGCGCCACCCAATCGGGCGTGGTGTCCAAGCGTTTGGTGGAAGCGGGCAACGTGGTGGCGGCCGGGCAAACCGTATTTACCCTGGCGGTCGATGGCGAGCGCGAAGTGTTGATCAGCCTGCCGGAACACAGCATCGAGCGCTTTAGCATTGGCCAGGAAGTATTCGTAGAGCTGTGGTCGCGTCCGGATAAACGTTTCCCCGCCCGCATTCGTGAGCTGTCGCCAGCGGCAGATCCGCAATCGCGTACCTATGCTGCCCGCGTTTCCTTTACCGCCGACAAAGTGCCCGCCGACCTCGGCCAAAGCGCCCGCGTGTTCGTGCCGGTCGCTGGCGACGTGCCCTTGGCGGTGCCGCTGTCAGCGCTAAGTGCTGAAGCCGGCAAGCCGTTCGTGTGGGTGGTTGAGCCGAAAACCTCCAAGCTGGAACGCCGCGCGGTGAAGGTTGGCCCTTATGGCGAAAGCCAGGTGCCGGTGCTGGAGGGTTTGCAGGCCACCGATTGGGTAGTGGCTGCAGGCGTACAAGTGCTGCGTGAGGGCCAGGAAGTGCGGCCCGTGGACCACGCCAATCGCTCGGTCAAACTGGCAGCGCAGGAGTAAGCACGGATGAGCTTTAACCTATCCGAATGGGCGCTGCGTAATCGGCAGATCGTGCTGTTCCTGATGTTGCTGCTGGCGATCGTCGGTGCTATTTCCTACACCAAGCTGGGGCAGAGTGAAGACCCGCCCTTCACCTTTAAAGCCATGGTGGTACGGACAATGTGGCCGGGGGCGAGCGCAGAAGAAGTGTCGCGCCAAGTCACCGAGCGCATCGAGAAAAAGCTGATGGAAACCGGTGAATTTGACCGGATTACCTCCTTCTCGCGCCCCGGTGAATCGCAGGTGACCTTTATGGCTCGCGATTCGATGAACTCCCGCGATATTCCCGAGCTCTGGTACCAGATCCGCAAAAAGGTTAGCGACATCCGCCACACCTTGCCGCAAGGCATTCAAGGGCCATTTTTCAACGACGAATTCGGCACTACCTACGGCAATATCTACGCGTTGACCGGCGAAGGTTTCGACTACGCCGTGCTCAAGGACTACGCCGACCGCATCCAGCTGCAATTGCAGCGCGTCAAAGATGTGGGCAAGGTCGACCTGCTCGGTCTGCAGGACGAAAAAATCTGGATCGAACTCTCCAACGTCAAAGCCTCCACCCTGGGCTTGCCCCTGGCCGCCGTGCAACAAGCCCTGGAAGAACAGAACACGGTGGCGTCCTCCGGCTTTTTTGAAACGCCGTCAGATCGCATTCAGCTGCGGGTAACCGGGCGCTTTGAATCGGTGGATGAGATCAAGGCTTTTCCGATTCGGGTCGGCGACCGCACGTTTCGTATTTCCGATGTTGCCGAAGTGCATCGCGGCTTTAGCGATCCACCCGCTCCGCGCATGCGCTTTATGGGCCAGGACGCCATTGGCCTGACCGTATCGATGAAGCCCGGCGGCGACATTTTGGTGCTGGGGGCGGCGCTGGAAAAAGAATTCGCGCGCATGCAGCAAGCCCTGCCGGCTGGTATGCAATTGAGCAAAGTCTCCGACCAACCGGCGGCGGTGAAAACCGGCGTGGGTGAGTTTGTTCAGGTGCTGGTCGAAGCCCTCGCCATTGTGATGCTGGTGTGTTTTTTCTCCCTTGGCTTGCGGATCGGCTTGGTCGTGGCGCTGGTGATTCCGCTGGTGCTGGCGATGACGTTTACCGCCATGTACTACTTCGGCATCGGCCTGCACAAAATTTCCCTTGGCGCGCTGGTGCTGGCGCTTGGGCTCTTAGTGGATGATGCGATCATTGCCATTGAGATGATGGCGATCAAAATGGAGCAGGGCTATTCACGCTTCAAAGCCGCCAGCTTTGCCTGGACCAGCACGGCCTTTCCGATGCTCACCGGCACCTTGATCACCGCTGCCGGCTTTCTGCCGATTGCCACTGCGCAGTCGGGCACCGGCGAATACACCCGGTCGATCTTTCAGGTAGTGGCCATTGCCCTGCTGGTGTCGTGGATTGCGGCAGTGATTTTTGTGCCCTATATCGGCGAAAAGCTCCTGCCCGATTTGGCCAAGCTGCATGCCGCCAAACACGGAGGCAGCGAGGAAGGCCATGACCCGTACGCCACACCGTTCTACAAGCGTGTGCGCGGTGCCATTGAATGGTGTGTGGGCCACCGCAAAACCGTAATCGTGCTGACCATCGCCTTGTTTGCCGGCTCGATCTTTATGTTCAAGTTTGTGCCGCAGCAGTTCTTCCCGTCCTCGGGCCGGCTGGAGCTAATGGTCGACTTGAAGCTCAGCGAAGGCGCTTCGCTCAAGGCCACCGAAGAGCAGGTTCGCCATTTGGAAGCCCTGCTTAAAGACCACCCTGGCATCGACAATTACGTGGCCTATGTCGGCACCGGCTCGCCGCGTTTCTACCTGCCACTGGACCAGCAGCTGCCCGCCGCCAGCTTTGGTCAGTTTGTGGTGCTGACGAAAAACATCCAAGACCGCGAAGCGGTGCGTAAATGGCTGATCGAAACCCTGGCCGAGGAATTCCCCACCTTGCGCACCCGCATCACTCGCCTGGAGAACGGGCCGCCTGTGGGGTATCCGGTGCAGTTCCGAGTGTCGGGTGAGCATATTGACGAGGTGCGCGCCCTGGCCCGGGAAGTGGCCGATCGTGTGCGTGAGAACAGCCACGTTTCCAACGTGCACCTGGACTGGGAAGAGCCAAGCAAGGTGGTGTACCTGAGCATTGATCAGGAGCGAGCCCGCGCCCTGGGCGTCAGCAGTTCCAGCCTGTCGACCTTTCTGCAGAGTGCGCTTTCAGGCAATACCGTCAGCCAGTACCGTGAAGACAACGAATTGATCGAAATTCTGTTGCGCGGCACCGTGCGCGAGCGTCAACAGCTGGCGCTGTTACCGAGCTTATCGGTGCCGACCGACAACGGCCAAAGCGTCGCGCTGTCGCAGATCGCCACGCTCAAATACGGGTTTGAGGAAGGCATCATCTGGCACCGTGATCGCCTGCCAACCGTCACCGTGCGCGCGGATGTGTATGGCAAGGAACAACCGGCCAGCATCGTTAAACAGATATTGCCGACCCTTGAAGGCGTGCGCGCCAAGCTGCCCGATGGCTACCTACTCGCCGTTGGCGGCACCGTGGAAGACTCGGCCAAGGGGCAGAAATCGGTTAACGCTGGCGTGCCGCTATTTATCGTGGTGGTGCTCGGCTTGCTGATGCTGCAACTGAAAAGCTTCTCGCGCTCGGCCATGGTGTTTCTCACCGCACCGCTGGGGCTGATTGGCGTGACCCTGTTCTTGCTGGTGTTTAACCAGCCGTTCGGCTTTGTTGCCATGCTTGGCACCATCGCCTTGTCCGGCATGATCATGCGCAACTCGGTGATCTTGGTCGACCAGATTGAGCAAGATATCAACGCCGGTCACGACCGCTGGCATGCGGTAATCGACGCCACCGTACGGCGCTTCCGGCCCATTGTGCTTACTGCCTTGGCGGCGGTGTTGGCGATGATTCCACTGTCGCGCTCAACCTTCTTCGGGCCGATGGCTGTGGCGATTATGGGCGGGTTGATTGTGGCTACCGCACTGACCCTGTTGTTCCTGCCAGCGTTGTATGCGGCGTGGTTTAGGGTGAAGAAAGACGAGAAGGTGGAAGAGTGATTGCGGCTTTCGCCTGAATAAAAAAGCCCGGCCAATTGGCCGGGCTTTTTGTTCTACACATATCTACGCCGGCTTTCCCGTCATTGCCGCGTAGGCGGAAATCCAGTATTTCGGCGTCGGCTGCGCTTCTCATCAGGCGCACGTCGCGTTCTGGTCGCGATTCTGGGTCCCCGCCTTTGCGGGGATGACAGTGTGCAGATTACAGCGCGCCAAATACCTTTTTAGCCAGACTGGTGGCCGCTGCTGCAGGGTTTTTGCGAATGCCTTCTTCCTGCTTGGCGATCATTTCAAACAAGCCATCCAGCGCCTTCTCGGTTACGTAGCTTTCGATATTGACGCTCTTCGCATCAATGGCGCCGAGGCTCGCGGCTTGACCAGCAAGGGCGTTGTATTGCTTGGCCAGGCCGACTTTGTCGGTGGCTTGTTTGACGATGGGCAGGAACTTGGCGCGGATTTGTTCGCGGCTGGTTTTGTTCAGGTATTGGGTTGCGGCGTCATCTTTGCCGGCCAGAATGCCTTTGGCGTCTTGCACGGTCATTTTCTTCACCGCATCCACCAGCAGTGCCTGCGCTTGCGGCACGGCAGCTTCGGCGGCTTTGTTCATGCTGGTTTCCAGTTCATCCACCTGGGCGCCCATGCCCATCATTTTCATGGCCTTGGCGGCTTTGCCCAGCTTGCCGGGTAACTCGATGCGCACGTCGTCGTTATTGCTGAAACCGCCGGGGGTGCCCAGCTGTTTAACGGCGATTTGTGCGCCTTGGGTCAGCGCATCTTTCAGGCCGGCGCTGGCATCGCCTTGGGACAGGTCACTGATGGACAGGGCAAACGCGTTGGCAGAGAGCAGCAGGCCTGCTGCAAGGGTAGCGAGGGAGGCGGAGCGAAGCATGGGGCACATCCTGTTGTGGGGAATGTGCCCGAGCTTAGCGGAGTCAATCGCTCAGGCAAACCCGCGAGCGCGGCTGGCAGGCGATTGTGTTAGCCGCCCAGCGGACCGCGCAGGTATTCCGGCGACATGCCGTTGTACCAATACAGGATGGTCGACACCAATACCGTCACCAGTACCAGCAGCGCCACGCCCCACACGCAGGAAGCGAAGAGGAAACCCTGTTCCTGTTTACGGCGCATAAACGTCGGCAGGCCAACAAAGAGCAGAAAGGTCGAGTAGGCGCAGGCTGCCATCAGCACGGCTACGGCCAGCCAGCGGCTGGGGTACAAGGCGGCGAGCCCGGCAACAAACAACGGCGTCGCGGTATAGGCGACAAAACCGATGCACTGGTTCAGCGTCGGGCGGGCATCGAAACCGCGGGACATCCAGCGGATAAACACGCCCATCAGCACGGTGGCAAACAGGATCGCGCCATAGATCATCGCGCTGAGCAACAAGGCACTGTCGGCACTCAGTCGAACTGTCTCATTCTCCGCCAGGCTCCAGCCCACACGGGTGGTGCCAATAAACATGGCAAACGGCGGAATCAGCCCAAGAATAATCAGATGGGGCAGGTAATTGCGGGGCTTTTGCTCTTCTTCTTTGCGGATTTCCGTCCAGCTCTGTTCAGGCTGGGTGAAGAGTTTGATCAGGTGCGTGCTCATTATTGGAGTCCTCGCGCAGGTCGGTGCAACGGGTCGGTGCAACACAGCGTAAGTCGACCGGTTACAGGTTTAGACGCGACCTGCCCTGAGGGTTTCAAGTGTTTTTCCGGCGCCCAGCTCAGCGGTTGGCAGAGGAGGGGCTGAGCATGTCGATCAGGCGGATATCAAAATCGCGGGTCAGGTAGTCCATACGCTGTTCGGCGAAACGCTGCATATGCGGCAAGGCCGAGTGCACATCGAGGTGGGCTTTGCTTTGCCAGATTTCGTAAAAGATAAACAGCGTGGGGTCTTCGCGGTCGCGCAGCATGTGGTACTCGATGCAGCCGGGCTCGGCACGACTGGGTTCGACATAGGCGCTGAATAGGGCCTGAAACTCGTCGGCCTTTTCCGGTTTGGTATGGGCGTGAAGGATAAAACCGTAGGGTTGCTCGCTCATGGGTAACTGCTCCGTGGTAAGGGATTGGCGCATTTTAATGAGGGAGTGGCGCTTCAATTCGTGATTTTTACGCAAATATCATTTGCGCCACGCCTGGTTTTTCCCCGCCCCGCGCGCCGGTAACCTGCCGGCCATTCTTCACTCCCTTACGGATTCCCCCTGATGAAAAAGATCCTTCTGCTGAATGGCGGCAAACAGTTCGCCCACTCCGACGGTCGCTACAACCAAACCTTGCACGACGCCGCCCTGAGCTACCTCGACCGCGCTGGTTTTGATGTAAAAGCCACGTTTATCGACGGCGGCTACGACCTTGCCGAAGAGGTGCAAAAATTCCTCTGGGCCGACGTGATCATCTGGCAAATGCCTGGCTGGTGGATGGGCGCGCCCTGGACGGTGAAAAAGTACATCGATGAAGTATTCACCGAAGGCCATGGCAGCCTCTACGCCAACGACGGCCGTACCCGTTCCGACGCTTCGCAGAAATACGGCAGCGGCGGCTTACTGCACGGCAAGCAGTACATGATCTCCGCGACCTGGAATGCACCGCAGCAAGCGTTCGATGACCCCACCGACTTCTTTGCAGGCAAAGGCGTGGACGCCGTGTACTTCCCGTTTCACAAAGCTAACGAGTTTCTCGGCATGACTGCATTGCCGACATTTCTTAGTGTCGATGTGATGAAACGGCCGAACATCGATAACGACGTGGCGCGTTATGAGCAGCACCTGGCCAAGGTGCTGCGTAGGTTGGGTTGAGCCAAAGGCGAAGCCCAACAGGGAGCCCAACGGGCTCCGCGTGTATTTTCAGGGAGGTAATAAATGGGACGGGATCGACAAGCTTGAGGCCGATACGCGCCGTCCTACGGACGGCCTGTTGGGCTTCGCTGCGCTCAACCCAACCTACGTGTACGTCCGTGCAAAGCAGACCAGAGGACTGGAAATGCTGCTGGCACATAGGCACTATGCGCGCCGCGGTCAGACGGCCGCCCTTTCCGCGTAGTGCCTATAAGGACATTCCCCGCAATGAAGTTCATGCAAATCGCCGGCGCCTTGGCGTTGGCCGCGCTGGTTACCGGCTGCTCCACCGCCACCTATTTCAAGCTGCCTGAAAACAGCAAAGTCGAAATCTACAAACGCGACACCCAGTATTCGGCAGGGCTGGTGAAAACCCGTCCCTTCGCCTGGAGCGCTGCTGGTGGCATTCCGTACAAACTTACCGACGCCAATGGTGCCGTGCTGCAAGAAGGCAAACTGCGCGCGCGTTTTCGCGTGGGTTCGATCTTCTGGCCACCGTTCGCCATCATTTACTGGCCAATGGGCTATGGCCAACGCTGCTATGACCTGACTGGCGCCACGCCGATGACCTGCACCCATCAGGATCTGATTGACCTGCGCAGGAATCAGCGCCTGGCGCGCTAACCGTGTTGCCCCGGTGCGCACAGCACACCCTACGCCAACCGTAGGGCGTGCCGTGCGCAGCGAGGTGCGCTAGCGCTACAACCCGTCCGCCACATCCTCACTTCTATCCATCGCCACTTGGCGAATAGACAAGCGAATTTCCGCCGGTAGCACGCGCTTGGCAGCACCTTCGGCCAGTTCGTTGAGGGCCGGGTGGTGGCTGAGTTTGCCGGCTTCGTCCTGGCGCAGTACGCCTTGGTCGAGCAGGGTCTGGATAAAGTGACGGAACAGACTCTTGTCGAAAAACTCCGGGGCGTTCAGGCCATGGAGAATCGACAAACGCTGGGCCATGACCGTACACAGGTCTTCCAACTCTTCGGCGCTAATCGCGTTCTGCCCAGCATTGAGCAGCAACGCCGTGGCCATATAGAAGCGCTGCAAGGTCTGGGCAATGGCGCGCGACAGCAACGTCAGCAATACAAAGCTGCGCGAGCTCGGTGCCGGGCGCGAGTACACCTCGGCATCAAACTTGAGCAGGCCTTGCTCAACAAACGCCGCCAGCCATTGATCAACCACCGCGTCCAACTCGTCCAGGCTCCAGCGAATAAACAGCTCCGACTGCAGGTACGGATACAGCGCACGGGTGTAGCGCAAGATCTGCTCGCGACTCATGCGCGAACTGCTCTGGAAGAAGCTCGCCAGCAGCGCCGGCAGGGCAAAAATATGCAGCACGTTGTTGCGGTAGTACGTCATCAGGATGGCGTTCTGCTCATCCAGATAAAGGATTTTGCCCAGTGCGTCTTTTTGCTCGGCCAACAGCTTCATGCCCTGCACATATTCGATCAGCGCCTGGCCATCGCCCTCAGGCAAGGTGGTGTGCGGCGAATACGGCACGGCGCGCAGCAGCGTCAGGTACAGGTCGAGCACGCGGGTAAGGGCGCGTTCATCGAGCGCCAGCTTGCTGGTGGACAGCAACGCCAAGGCCACCAAGTTGACCGGGTTAACCGCTGCCGCCTCGTTCAGGTGCTGGGCCACACGTTCAGACAAACGATGGGTGGTGTCGCTCAACCAGGCCGGGCGGTACTGCGGGCCAAGTTCCTGTTCACGCCAGCCAGGTTGGTCGTTGTCAAGGAATTCGGCCAGCTTGATCGGCTCACCAAAGTTCACCCACACGCTGCCAAAGCGCTGCTTGAGGGCGCCGATGACTTTGAAAATATCGAAGATCGACTCTTTCTTCTTGCTCGCGCCGCGCAGCTCACCGAGGTAGGTGCGGCCTTCGAGCACGCGTTCGTAGCCGATATACACCGGCACAAACACCACCGGTAGGCGGTTGGAACGCAAGAAGCTGCGTAAGGTAATCGCCAGCATGCCGGTCTTGGGTTGCAGCATGCGCCCGGTGCGCGAACGGCCACCTTCGACGAAGTACTCCACCGGGAAACCTTTGCTGAACAAGGTGTGCAAGTATTCGTTGAATACCGCGGTGTAGAGCGGGTTGCCCTTGAACGTACGGCGCATAAAGAACGCACCGCCACGGCGTAGCAGGCTGCCGATTACCGGCATATTCAGGTTGATGCCGGCAGCGATATGCGGCGGCGTCAGGCCATTGCGGAACAGCAAGTAGGAGAGCAGCAGGTAGTCGATATGGCTGCGGTGGCAGGGCACATAAATCACTTCGTGGCCCTGGGCAACGTCCTGCACGCCCTCGATATGGTTGACCTTGATGCCGTCGTAAATCTTGTTCCAGAACCAGCTCAGCACCAGCTCGAGAAAGCGTATGGCGGTATAGGTGTAGTCCGAGGCGATTTCGTTGCCATAACGCAGGGCCAGGGCTTCGGCTTTCTCCGGGGAGATTTTCTCGCGCTCGACTTCCTCGGCAATGGCTTGGCGCACCAGCGGGCCATGCACCAGGCCTTTGACCAGGTTACGGCGGTGCGAAACATCCGGGCCGATGACCGCAGATTTTTGATTGCGAAAGTGCACGCGCAGAATGCGTTGCACCATGCGCAGGGTGCGCTCATGGCCTTTGTCCTGCGCCACCAGCTCGCGCAGGTGAATGGGCGCGGAGAACTGCACGCGGGTTTTGCGCCCCAAAATAAGGATGCTGACCAAACGCCGCAGGCGCCCGGTAACCGCCCAGCTATCGGCAAACAGCAACTTCCATGGGCTGGTTTCGCGGTCGGGCGACTGGCCCCAGAACACGCTGACCGGCACGATCTGCGCGTCTTCCACGGCATGTTGATTGAGCGCGCCAACCAGGCGAATCAAGGTCGGCGAAGTACCTGGCTTGTTTGGCGTGCCTAGCCAACCCGGTTCCGGGTTGAGGTAGAAAAACGCGGCTGGTTCGATCAAGTCACCCACGGCCACCGGCACCACCGGACGCGGCAGGCCAGCCTTGGTGCATTCCGCATCGACCACCGCCAAATCGCTGAGCGACGGCTGTTGCAGCACATAGAGCACTGGCTTGCTGCGGTCGAGCTTTAGGGTAAAGGCGGATTGGTTGATGGTTTCCGAGCGCACCCATAGATACAGCAGGCGGCGCAGGGTACCGAAAACAAGGCGGCGAAACGGGGAACGGGTCATACAGAGTCTGTCGAAATCGAGCCGCGGCTCGGGGCGGCTAGTTTGCCGTATGCCGGGTCTGTCGGCAAAAGGCATTCGCCCCACCTTCCGTCATTGCGGTGCAGGCGTTAATTCAGGGACTGTCAGGCGTACGTGGTTGCCAGGATCATTCTGGGTCCCCGCCTGCGCGGGGATGACGGGGAGCGTGCATATAACTCCGTCTTTCCCGCGTAGGCGGGAATCCAGGGGCTGTAAGGGGGGCGCGGTTGCCAGCAGCATGGGTATGCACAACGGCGTAACTCCGTCTGTTGCGTGCCGGGGCCGCAGGGCTAAACCGTGCACCGAAATGTTACCGATACCTACAAACTTGCCGGCTCCGAAGCGCTTTTCGTACGTTCGTACTTAACCGTAAAGCCACGCCAGCCGCTCTATGCCGGGCTTTTCCTCGCAAGCAGGAAAAATCATTGGCAGGCTTTGTGCTTACCAGACAATTCGGCGCCGGTCCGCTTCGGGCTCGCTGCCGCTGATCCGTCGATACCTCCTTGAGAGGACATAAAAAAATGCGAGTTGGAGAAAGTAGTAATGGCTGAACGCGAGACTGGAACCGTTAAGTGGTTCAATGATTCCAAAGGCTATGGCTTCATTCAGCGCGAAAGTGGCGCCGATGTGTTTGTTCACTATCGGGCCATCCCGGTCCCTGAATGAAGGTGACCGTGTTGAGTTCGCCGTTATCGACGGACAGAAAGGGCCACAAGCCGAAGACGTGACCAAGGGTTAATCCTCGCCACGCAACAAAAAGCCCCGCCGATGCGGGGCTTTTTGTTGGGGCTTTGTAGGCTCTATTTCCAGCACGTCGCGCTATCGCTGGCCGTGCCGCTCACGGTTTTTTCCCCCAACGCATTCAACTTCATCACCGCACATTCGCTGTCCTTGGCCTGCGTTCCTAGCGGTGTGGCGCTGAGCAGGTAACCGCCTTGGCTGCTGTCACTGGTGCTAATGCTCAACTGGTAAAAGCCGTTGTCGCTCAACCCCGTGCTGCTGCGCAGGTTGAGGTCTGCCACCGTGCTGGTATAGGCGTTGTTCTGCGCGTAGTAACGCTCTTCGCGGGCTGCCGCCTCGCTGAGCAAGGCCTGCGCCTCGCTACGGTGGGTACGGGTGATGTAGCGGGTGTAGCTGGGAAAAGCGATGGCAGCGAGGATCGCCACAATGGCCACCGTTACCATCAGCTCAATCAAGGTGAAGCCTTTGTTCGACTGGCGCATATCTAGTCCTGCAGGCGCACGTCGCGCCAGCTTTGTCGTCTGTTGGATTGGCCGCTGACGCCGACGCCACCGCTGCTGCTGTCGCTGTTGTGCAGGCTGATTTCGCCGTTAAGCGAGAGCACGCTGGCGCCGCCAATCAGCGAGTTGAGTTGCAGGCGCGAGTAGACAGTGCTTTGCCCCAGGTCGAGGGTGGTGTCGGTGGAGGTGCCGCCGGTGTATGGGTCGATTAAGGTCAGGTAGGTGGAGGCACCGCTCTGGCAGGGGTCGTCGTTGGGGGCTAGCGAGGTAATCAGCACGCTGCTGCTTACCGTCAGCGGTTTGTTCACCACCATTTCGCCGGTCAACGGCAGGTCGATGTACCAGCCATAGGTTTTGATGCTGCCGTCGTCGTTGTACCAGTTCAGCGTGTTGCTGCTCAGAGTGCTGGCGGCGGTGGTGACGGTACTGCCGTTGGTGGAGGTGTAGGTAATGCTGGTGGCGGTGCCAAAGGTCTGCACCTGCAATTTGCTGGTGGTGAGCGCTGGGGTGCTGGTCACCGAGGCGCCGCTGGTTTGTGTGTCCCAGATGCCGTAAATGCTCATGGCTTTGCTGGTGTCGGCTGCCGCGTCGGCGGCTTCCATATATTTGCCGGTACCAAAAATCACCAAATGCCCGGTGCCGGAAGGATGGGCAATCACATAGGGGCTGGCGGTAATTGGTTGGGTCTTGTTACTGGCGGTGGCGGCGTAGGTGGTGGCGCTGGCGGTAAACAGCGGCGTGCCGCCAAAGGCCACGCGAAAGTTACTGGCGGTAGCGGTGCTAGTCAGGCTGCCGGCGGTGCCGATCAAGTCGAAGCGCCAGAGGTTGCCGTGCAAGTCGCCGGCATACACGTAGTCGGCAATCAAGTCGCCGTCGACATCGGCGACATAGGGCGAGGACAGGCCATTGGCGCCGCTGACACTGTCGGTGGCGGTCAGCGCTTTAAGCAGCGAACCATCCGCCACGTTCATCACGTAAAGCACCGCTTTGTCGGTGGCACTGTTGGCGCCGTTGGCGGCGATTACCGCCCAGTCGCCGCTGTGCAGACGGGCAATCACCGGCTTGGCGTAGGTGTAACCGAGTTCGGCATAGGCGCTGTCGCTGTAGCTTTTCTCCCAGAGCAATTTGACGTTGTCGGGGTCGGTGATATCCAGCGCAAACAAGGCCCGGCCGCCGCCGCGCAAGGTGCCCACCAGCACCGTGTGCCAGGCACCGCTGAAATACACATCGGCCACAGTCGGGGTGCCGTCGACGAAGTACTGGTGGGCGCTGCTGGTGTATTCGGGGTCCATCAGCTTGTAGAGGTTGTTCATCACGCTGCTGGGGATAAAGGCAAAGGTCTCGTTACCGTTGTCGTCGAAGGCATGCAGCATGCCGTCGTTGGCACCCACATACACCCGTGTGGCGCGGCTGGCCCAGGTGGTTTTAAACGCGGTGTACGAGGTGTCGCCGACCAGCGCATCCATTTTGCTCACCGGGCTGCTGGGCGTGGTCACCAACACCGGCGTGGAATCGACGATATCGCCGAGAATATGCCCGCGGCTGCGCAGCAAGGTGCCTTCATTGGTGCGGTCGCCGCGCAGCCAACTGACGCGTTTGCTGCCGTTGCTGTCAGCGGTGCTATCCAGGGTTTTGTTTAGCGTGGTCTGTTGCGCGCTGCTGAGGTTGGCCCAGGCGAAGCTTTGCAAACCACTGAGGGCGGTGCCGCCGGCGATATAGATCGGCCGGCTGGCGTAGGCGGTGTTGCCGCTGGGGTAGCTGGTATCCAATAGCGTTTGCGCGTTCCAGGCTTCGGTGGACGCGGCGGTGGTGCGCACATATTTGATAAGCGTGCCGCTCCAGTCTTCGCTGGAAAAACTCGGGATATAGCTGTTGGCCGAGCTGTAGTCGCTGTCCGTCAACGGCGAGCTGATGGCTTGGTTGGCGCTGGCGGTGCTGGTTTCGTTGATGCGGGTAACGATGCTTTTCAGCGCTTCGAGCAGGCTGTCCGGGCTTTCGGCGCTAAAGAATTCACCGCGCGAATTGATCGCCGCGTGCCACATGTCATAGACGTTGTTACTGCTCCCCGAAGAAGACGCCGGCCAGCTTTTGGTGCCTGCTACCAGGGCGCTGTAATCGCCGGAATAGGTGTCGCCGCCCCATGCCGGATTGGTCAGGGTGTTGGTCAGGCCCAGGCCGACAAAGTAACTGACCATGTGCTGCCAAGTGGCCGGGTCGTTCTTCGGGTTCCAGTACAGGTCCGTGCCGCTTTCCTTGGTGTAGGTCGGCACTTCGTTGGCCACCGTGGTTTGTGCGTCGGTGGCCCAGTACTTAAAGGTCAGGTCGGCCAGGGTGTTGCTGGTGGCATCTTTAAACGGTGCTTTCGGGCTGTAGCTTTGGCCGTCGGGCAGGGTGCGGCTGGTGTTGTCGTACTCACCATGGCTACCGGCGACGTTCCAGATACCGTCCGTTAGCGTGATGCTGTAGCTGGCGCGGCAGGCGTACACCGGGGTTTCGGTGGTGCCGATGACTTTTGCATAGGGGCCGTATTTACCGGTTGCGCTCAGCAGGTTGCCGACTCGGTCGATGGCGCCCAACAGCGGCGTGCTCTGGTTGAAGTAAATATCCCCCAGCCAGGTAAAGAACTGCGCGCGGTGGCTGCCGGAAAAATCACCCAGGCGGTTGTCGTAGGCGCTGGTGCTACTGCTGTCCAGCCCTCGGCAGTTGTAGCTGCTCAGGTATGAAGTGCTGGTGATACAGGTATCGCTGGTGCCCAGGGCTTGCCAGCTTAAACGGGTGTCGGCCGACAGTTCGGCAAACGCCAGGTTGGCGGCCGACTGGGTGGCCAGTTCGCGGTTGCGATAGAAGCTGTACCAATTGGCGAAGTTCTGCCGCTCATCCGTGCCGCCGGTGCCGGAGGTGGTGCTGACCGTTACCAGCTTGTAGCAGGCGTCGTCGTGAATGCTTTTTGTGCAGCCTGTCAGGGCAGTGTTGTAGCTGTAGTAGTAGGCCGGCACGGCGATTTTCGTGCGGTCGGCAGTGGTGGTAGTGCGGGTGGCACTGACGGTGTAGGTGCTGCCGCTGATACTGCAACTGACACTGGAGTAGCTGGTGCTGCTTGAGCTGGTGACGGTGATGGTGGCCGTGCAGGTGGTGACCTTGTTGCTGGTCTTGGTGGTCACTTTTACCGTTGCGGTGCTGTCATCGCTGGGCGTAAACGTCGTCGAGGTGCTGCTGCCGGTATAGGCCGAGGTGGTGGCTGTGGCGGCAAAATCCGAGGTCGGGTTAGCGGCCAGGTAATACACCTTGTCTGGGCTCGCGTAGGTGGCGTAGTTGCTATACGACCAGTAGGTGGAGTTGCTGCTGGAGGCCGCCGTGGTACCGCGGCTGGTGTCGTAGTCCCAACTGACCATATAGCCGGTCGACAAGTTAAGACTGCCGCGTGCGCTTTTGAAACCGTTGACGTAGGCGGCGGTAAAACTGGTGCTCATTGGCGTTGAGGTAACGGTGCCGTCGCTGTAGCTGACGGTGTAGGGCGGGTCGTAGGTGACCGCCGGGTTGTAGTACAGCGGGTTAAAGGTCGAGGACTTGGCGCGGCGGCTGGTACGAATCTGGTCTGCGGTGTAGCCGTAATACGTCGAGCCGCTGCTGGGGTTCATGGTGTCCGGGGCGAACGCCCACTTCATGCTCCCGGAGTTGTCGATGGTCACCATGATGTTCGGCGCCACGCCTTCAGTCAGAAACAGCGGCACCTGGCTCAGGTTTAGTGCGGTGGCGTTTACGCTGCCGACGTGTACGGCAGCTAATAGCAACAGCGGCGACAGCAGGCGCCGCAAAGCGAGTTGATAAGTCATTGCACGGTGATCCTGTAGACGCTTTGGCGGACAACGGAAAAGCGTTTGCCGTCAGCCTGGGCGGCTGCGCTGACGCGGTAGTAGTAGGTGCCCTTGCCCTGCTGCAGGGTTTCCAAGTCGGTGGTTGAGGTGCCGATGTAGGCGGCGTTCCAGCGCGGGGTGGTGGCAAAACTGGCGGCGCCATCTGAGCCTTGGTAGTCGGTGGCATAGGTGTTGGCCGTCCACCAATCCGTGCCCGCTACGCTGCTTTTGGCAAAACGATCGCTGCCCAGTACGCAGAGGTTGGAGACCCTGGCGGCGAGGCTAGCGATGCTGGCGCTGCAATCACCTGAACCGAGGGTGCTGACCCCGGTGTTGGCCAGTGCTTGCAGGCGGCGCTCGCCTTCGCGTAGCGCCGATTCGGCGGCATTGGCCGCGTGCTGGCGCTCGGCAATGCCGCCGCTCAAACGGTTCTGCAAGGTGCTGTCGCGCAGACTGGCAGTGGCCAATAGGGTGATTAACAACAACATGATCAGCGCGACTAGCAGCGCCGCGCCTTGTTGTTTTCGCCGAGCTCGGTTCATCGCATCAGGTTCCTCAAGGCCACGCTGCCTTGGCTGATTTGGTACAGGTATTGGTCGCTGCTGCGGGTTTTACCGCTGAGGGTTTTCCACTGGTCGAGCACGCTGCTGGCCACGCCGTCGCGCAAGGTGGCGCTGCTGGTCAGTAAGGCTGCGTAGCGCAGGCTTTGGCTGGAGGCGCCGCTGCTGGGCACGGGGAACAGCACAAAATCGGCCAGGCCATCGACCAGCGTGGTGCTCACTCCGCCAACCGAGCAGGTAAGGGTGCCGGCACCGGCGCTGGTGCTGCTGACAAAACTGATGCGGCTCAGCACATTCGCCCCGGCCGCAACCTTGTTGCCCAGGCAATCGAAATCGGCGCCATCGGCCGAGCCCTGGTAGCGGTAGCACACACCGGCTTTATCGCTGCTCAGCAACAGGGTTTGCCCGGCGCTGAACGAGGGGCAGCCATTGCTGCTGGCCAGGCTCGGGAAGGCACTGCTCAGGCTGTTGTTCGTCAGCGGCGAGGCGCGATAACCGGTGCGCGCCAACTGCTGGTCGAGCAATAACTGAATGGTGCGGCCCAGGCTTTGGTTGCTGCTCTGGCCTTGCTGAAATTGGTAGTTGCGCTGGTTGTCGATGTACACCTGAGTGGCGCCGAGGACCATAAAGGTGCTGATCAACATGGCGACCATCAGCTCAATCAACGACAGGCCTTTTTGCCTGGCCGGCATGCGCGCTTTCATAACTCGGCTCGCAGGCGGTAGTAGCAGATGTTGTCGGTGCAGGCGCCGGTTTTGTCTTGCCAGGCCAGTTGAATCATCACCACCGAACTGGAGCCGCTGCTGCAGCTGTTTTCCTGTTTACTGGGGCAGATGGTGAAGTTGCTTTTAAGCAGGCCGCTGGTAACCGGCAACAGGTTTTGCACTTCCTGCAACCAGCAACCCAGGTCTTGGCTGGCCACCGTGCTGCCGCCGGCGCTGCGATCAATGCTGGCGCAATTGGCCACGCTGGCGCTGGAAAACTCGCTGCCAGCGGCCTTGTAGTAGCTGGAGGTATTGCTGAACAGCTCGGCCGCATTCAGGGCCGCGTCGGGGTTGCTGCGCATCAGCTCGACCAGGTCCTGCGCGAGCATCACCGCCGTGCTGCGCTGGTTGGCGCTTTGCGACAGCTGCAAGCCTTGGGTTTGTAAGGCGACCATGCCCAGTACACCAGCGCACAAGACCAGAAGCGCGACCAGCACTTCAATCAGGCTGAAGCCGGCAATGGCCGCGGCTGCCGAACGTTTACTGGCTGATGGTGGGGCGGGAAATCTGGCCACTGGCGAGTACCTTGATTGTGCGGGAGGTCACCGAGCTGTCGTTGCTGTAACCGACGGTGATGGTCGGCGGGCTGCTGAGCGCGCCGTTGCTGCAAGCGGTGGTGGTGATAAAGCCTGGGCAAAAGGTCAGCGCGGCCAGCGAACTGCTGGCGCTGACCTCGGCGAAGTTGCCCTTGGCGTAATGGCGCAAGGTCTCGCTGCCGGCCTTTACCGTCATTTCCCCGGCCCAGGTGCTGGCCGAACTCACGCTTACTGTTACGCCGCGGCCACGGGTCAGTGCTTCGCTGCGGGCGTATTGCAGCACCGAGTAAATTTCGTTGGCCGCCGCCAGCGTCTGGTTGCCCCGGGTTAGCCGGGTAAAACTGGGCACGGCGATGGCAGCAAACAAAGCCAGTAACGCCACCACGATCAGCAGTTCCACCAAAGTGAATCCGACCTGAGCGCTTGGCTGCCGACGGCGTTTCGCGGCAACAGTGAACTGAGCCATTACAGACATAGGCTTCACAAAGGCAGGAATTGAGGTCGCGAGTTTGCGCAGCGTTTGTATTGCCAGAATGTCCGCGGGTATCGACTGTGTTCAGACGGTGTATGGGAGTCGATACAAATGGCGGTCAAAGACATCAGCGATTGGCAGGTATGCGCAGCGATTTACGATATGCATCAACTCAGGCTGGCCGGCGCGCTAACGACCTCGCCCGCCGAGGCGGTTATCGAGCAGTTGATGGCCAGTACGGGGCAGCCCGGAAAGGTTTGTACGCGCGCATTGGAACGCGCCTATCGCCATGGTTTGGTGGAGGCCGGCATGTGGTTTCACGGCGGTTGGTTAACCCTTGACGGTATTGGCGTGTTGTTCCTACCGGAACACAGCCAATAGCCTCGCCATCACTTCGCCGGTGTGTGGCTCGATACGGACGGTAGCAACCGCCGCTTGCGCTTTAAGCAATATTGTGAACAGTGCAACGCCACTCATAGCGTAGGAGCATAGCTCGCTCGCGAACCCCGTAAACGCCGATCTGCGAACGTGGCTGTAGGAAACGTCGCCATCAACCTGTGCGCTTGACTGGGCTGTTTTATGGAAATGGCGCCAGCTCTGTAAGGGCCTTCCGATAGTTCGTCAAACCCATCGAGTCGCAACCTGTACGTGAAGGTGTTGCATGCCTTCAACCTCTCGCACAGCTCTTTAACAGGCTTGCTTTGTCGGCTTTCTATGGGCTGCTGCGATACCAATGGCGTAACGCTTTTTGAGGAATACGACTATGGGCAATTCATCTAAACGAATAGGCAGTGCAGCGGTAATTCTCTGGGCGCTGAGCGGGGTGTTTTCCGCCTATGGCGCCACTTATGTACCCAAGGCTATGCAGGGGCAGGTTATGCCCGGCGCCAGTTGTGAAATTCTTGAATATGCCCTGTGGGGGGCTGATGCCAGCGCACAGGGAACGGCGATTTTTAACGCTGGCGCTGCTGCTGACGCCCGCACGTTTAGCTTTTTAGACGAGACAGCGAGCGATTCCCGAGCGTTTTACGAGCAGGTTGTGGCGGCCCAAAAAGCCATCGACTTTCTTCAGGAGGATATGAGCAAATTTATGCGCAGCCGCGCATTCGCCACGCGAATGAACTCAATGTACGAACGCCGTTTTTTCCGCATTTACCTGCAACGTGCTGAGTACTTAGAGTCTGCGGTCGGGTTGTTGGCCAGCAACTTGGGGCGCGCCCTGGGTGCAGATGCGGCGGGCTACGGCCAGCTCTACAAGGTTCAGCCAAGTAACGCGGATGGCGACAATATCTTTCGCAGCATGAACGTGTTGTCGAACAAGCTCGTGAAAGTGCTTAAGCCAGCTGCCAACGGCTGTGGCGGATAGTCGGCCGGGACCGGGGACAAAAAAAGGGGCGCCTGTTATCAGGCGCCCCTTTCATTTATAGCCAGGCCAATCACGCCGCCTGGCTGTTTTCCTCGGCTTGTTTCAGCGCGCGGTTAAGGGCGCTGAACAGGGCACGGAAGCTGGCGGTGGTGATGTTTTCGTCGATGCCGACGCCAAACACCGGGCGGCCACCGTCCAAGCGTACTTCGATATAGGCCGCGGCCTTGGCATTGGCGCCAGCGCCGATGGCGTGCTCGTGGTAGTCAATGATTTCCAGGTTGCGCGGCAGGGAAGCCACCAAGGCTTCCAACGGACCTTTACCGGTGCCATGTTTACGGCGCAGTTCGCCGCTTACGCTGACGTCGATATCAACGTTGCAGATGCCGTTTTCTTCCTGCAAGCGATGGCTTTTCAGCACGTACGGGCTGTCGGCTTGCAGGTACTCATTCTGCAGCAAGCCGTAGATCTGCTCGGCAGTCATTTCCAAGCCAAGGCGGTCGGTTTCTTTCTGCACCACTTGGCTGAATTCAATCTGCATGCGGCGCGGCAAGCTGATGCCGTATTCCTGTTCGAGCAGGAAGGTAATACCGCCTTTGCCCGACTGGCTGTTAACGCGGATCACCGCTTCGTAGCTGCGACCGATATCGGCCGGGTCAATTGGCAAGTACGGTACTTCCCACACGCCATCTGCTTTCTGCTGGGTAAAGCCTTTGCGGATCGCATCCTGGTGCGAGCCGGAGAACGCGGTGTGCACCAGGTCGCCGACATAGGGGTGACGTGGATGCACGGGCAGCTGGTTGCAGTCTTCGACGACCTTGCGCACGGTGTCGATGTCGGAGAAGTCCAGCTGTGGGTCGATGCCCTGGGTGTAAAGGTTCAATGCCACGGTCACCAGGCAGACGTTGCCGGTGCGCTCGCCATTGCCAAACAGGCAACCTTCCACACGGTCAGCGCCGGCCATCAAGCCCAGTTCGGTGGCGGCGACGCCCGTGCCACGGTCGTTGTGGGTGTGCAGGCTAAGCAGCACGCTGTCACGTTTATCCACATGGCGGCCGAACCATTCGATCTGGTCGGCGTAGTTATTCGGTGTGGCGTTTTCGATGGTTGCCGGCAAGTTGAGAATCAGCGGCTTGGCTGGAGTGGGTTGGAACACGGCGATCACCGCGTTGCACACCTCGACGGAAAACTCGATTTCGGTGGAGCTGAACACTTCCGGCGAGTACTCAAACCCCCATTGGGTTTCTGGCGCGGCATCGGCCAGGCGCTTGATGATTTGCCCAGCGTGCACGGCGATTTCTTTTACGCCGTTTTTGTCTTGGTTAAACACGATGCGCCGAAAGCTTGGGGCGCAGGCGTTGTAGTAGTGAACGATGGCTTTTTTCGCGCCCTTAAGCGACTCGAAGGTCCGCTCGATCAGGTCTTCGCGGGCCTGGGTCAGCACCTGAATGGTCACGTCGTCCGGAATATGGCCGCCTTCAATCAACTCACGGACGAAGTCGAAATCGGTTTGCGACGCGGACGGAAAGCCCACTTCAATTTCCTTCAAACCCACTGCCAACAGGGTCTTGAAGAAACGCATTTTTTTATCGGCATCCATCGGCTCGATCAGCGATTGGTTGCCATCGCGCAAGTCGGTGCTCAGCCAGATCGGCGCCTTATCAATCACTTTGCTCGGCCAGGTGCGGTCGGGGATGTTGATGGGAGTAAAGGCGCGGTATTTGTTCGACGGGTCTTTGAGCATGCTCATGGCGGTGTCCTTTGAATTCATTTGGCCAGATAAGGGTGGCCGACCGGTGATAACTGCTGTGTACGGAGGTGCGGGCGAGGTGAGCTGTTCAGTTCTGCAGTCGCGGACTGACCAGGCACAGGCAGGCGTGTTGGCGCAGCAGAATGAGGGTATGGGACGTTTTCATGGGGTTAACCCTATTCACCTGGGTTGAATATGGCAAGCCGTGGCTAAAAATTGGTGAATCGTGGCGCAGTTGGAGATTTTTCGAAATTTATTCGTCGGTAATGCCGGTTAATTTCGCAAATATTGCTCGGGCTGAAATCGCTTGGTGCGCGTAGCACACGCTACAAGCCCACGCGCAGCTCGGTGTAGGGTGTGCTGTGCGCACCAGGCGATCTAGCCGCATTCCCTATGGGTCGGTGCGGCTGGCAGCGACCTGCGCCTGATAGGCGCGCATATCCGCGCCGCTTGGGTGCTGAAACACCCGCAGGCCAAACTCCGGCAGGATCGCCAGCATATGGTCGAAGATGTCCGATTGAATCGCTTCGTAAGCCACCCACGCAGTGGTGTTGGTAAAGCAGTACAGCTCCAGCGGCAGGCCGTCGGCGAGCGGGCTGAGTTGGCGTACCAATAGGGTCATGTCTTGGCGGATGCCGTTGTGTTGGCGCAGGTAGTTCTCTACATAGGCGCGAAAGGTGCCGATATTGGTGACCCTTCGGGTATTCACCGAAATGCGCTGCGGTTCGTCGAGTTGACTGTTCCAGCTCAGCAACTCGCTTTCTTTACTCTTCAAATACGGCGCCAGCAGTTTGAAACGGCGCAGGTCGTCTATTTCTTCGGTGCTCAAGAAGTGCACGCTGTTCTGGTCCAGGTGCAGGCTGCGCTTGATCCGTCGCCCACCGGCTTCCTGCATGCCGCGCCAGTTTTTAAACGAGTCGGTGATAAAACGCTTAGTGGGAATGGTGGTGATGGTTTTGTCCCAGTTCTGCACTTTTACCGTGTGCAGGGCGATATCGATCACATCGCCATCGGCGTTCAGTTGCGGCATTTCAATCCAGTCACCAACACGAATGACATCGTTGGAAGAGATCTGCACGCTGGCCACCAATGACAGCAAGGTGTCCTGAAAAATCAGGATCAGCACGGCGGCCATGGCGCCCAAGCCGGAGAGCAAAATTAGCGGCGAGCGGTCTACCAGCGTGGCGATGACCAGGATGGTGGCGATCAGGTAGATGACGATTTTTACCACCTGGATGTAGCCCTTCACCGGCCGCAAGTGCGCATCGGGGCGGCGTTCGTAAAGGTTATTGGCCAGGGTTAGCGCGCCGCCGACCGCCAGGGCGATGGTCAGCACTACAAAGGCGCTGCACACATTGCGCGCTACAGTGACCAAGGCAGGCGGCAGGTTGGGGATCAACTCAACGCCACTGGCCAGAATTAGCGCCGGCACCACATTGGCCAGGCGCGAAATAATGTGCGAGCGGGCCAAGGCTTTGTCTTGGCCCAGTTGGCTGGCGCGCAATGCGCGATAGAAGCCGCGCACCAGTACGCGCTTAACCAGCCAGTTGGCCAGCCAGGCGGCGAACAGCAGCAAGATCAAACAGACCAGGCTGTAGATATGGGGGAACTGCTCCAGCCAGACCACGGTAGCGTTGTACTGGGTTTCCATGCTGTCCATTGGCGTCCTGTTTTGCGTGCGGAGGTTGGGGCGGTGAGCCGCAGGCGAAGCCCAACAAGTTGGCGCGTATCGGTCCTTGCGTTGGGCCTCGCCCTGCTCAACCCAACCTACGTTTTATCTGCGTTACGGCTCAAAGGCCCCGATAAATATGGCCGGGTCCACCCGCACATCATTCAAGCTGATATTCCAGTGCATATGCGGCCCGGTGGCGCGGCCGGTGGCGCCGACCTTGCCGACCACGGCGCCGCGCGCCAACTGCTGGCCGACCTTCACGTCGATTTTCGACATATGGCAGAACATGCTGATAAAGCCCTGGCCATGGTCGACAAATACCGTATTGCCGTTAAAGAAATAGTTACCAAGCAAAATCACTTTACCGGCCGCTGGCGTTTTGATCGGTGTGCCGGCGCCGACGGCAAAGTCCAGGCCCGAATGTGGGTTACGTTCTTCACCATTAAAGAAGCGGCGCACGCCAAAGCGGCTCGACAGCGGGCCGTTGACCGGCTTGTCCAGTAGCAAGTTGCTGGGCGTGCCGGGGCTGAAGCTTTGATAGGCGCGGGTCTGCTCCGCCAGTTCGCGCTCGATGCGCTTGAGGTCGGTTGGGTTGGGGTTGACCTGGCGTTGGTTTTTCAAGGTGATGCGCTGCTCGGCGTAGCGCTTGCTGCCGACGGTAAAACTCAAGGTGCGAGTGCCGCTGGCGTCTTGGGCGGTGATGCTTTGCTTGCCGGCTTTACTGCTCAGCGGCACGCCAACAATCGCCAGCCAGCGTTGCCCCTGTTCATGTACCACCAACACCGGTTTGTTCTGATAGCGGGCAGTGGGTGTGCCATTGCCGGGGCCAAGGTCGACAACCGCCACACCGCCCGGCACCGGCTTGTTTAGCAAACGGCTGATATAGCTGTCGGCATGGGCGGGCAGGGCGAGGCAGAGCAACAGGGACAACAGCAGGCGCATGGTATTGCCTTATATAAAGAGGGGTCAGTCCAGCAGCGACAGGGTCACCGGCGTCAGGTGGTTATCTTCCACCCGCACCTCCAGCTCGCCTTCACCCAGGCGCGCTTTCAGGCGCTGGCCGGGTCGGGTTTGTGCGGCATTACGAATGGCTTTGCCACGCTCATCGAGCAGAATGCTGTAGCCACGGCCCAAGGTGGCGAGCGGGCTGATGGCGTTCAGGGTTTGTACCTCGGCCTGCAACTGTTGGCGGCGGTCTTTTATGGCGTCGCGCATGGCTCGCGGCAGGCGTTCGCTGAGGCCGTCGAGGCGTTGGCGTAACAAAGCCAGAGCGCGGCCCGGGTGCTGGGCAGCCAGGCGCATATCCAGCCGTGCGACACGCTCTTGCCGGTTTTGCAGGGTGCGCTCAAAAGCGCGGCGCATACGCATATCCAGGTCATCCAGGCGTTGCGCTTGCTGGCGCAGGCGCTCGCCAGGATGGCGAAGGCGGCGGCTGATGCCGTCCAGGCGCAGGCGTTCGCGCTCGATGCGGTTTTGCATGCGCATCACCAAGCGGCGATGCAGGCTGTTCAAGCGTTGCACTAACTCATTGGCATCCGGGGCCAGCAGTTCCGCAGCAGCGGAAGGCGTGGGCGCACGGACGTCGGCAACAAAGTCGCTGATCGACACATCGGTTTCATGGCCCACGGCGCTGATGATCGGCGTTTGGCAGGCGGCGATGGCGCGCGCCACCGGCTCTTCGTTAAAGCACCAGAGATCCTCCAGCGAGCCGCCGCCACGGGCCAGGATCAGCGCGTCAAAGCCGCGCCGATCAGCAAGCTGCAAGGCGCGCACGATCTGCCCGGTGGCTTCGCGACCTTGCACGGCGGTGGGGATCAGGGTCAGCTGAATCTGCGGCGCGCGGCGGCGGAATACGCTGATGATGTCGCGGATAACCGCGCCCGTTGGCGAGCTGACAATACCGATGCGCTGCGGGTGGGCAGGTAGCGGGATTTTGTTCTCGGCGGAAAACAGGCCTTCATCGCTGAGCTTGGTCTTTAGCGCTTCAAAGGCTAAACGCAGGGCACCATCGCCGGCCGGCTCGACGCTGTCGAGAATCAGCTGGTAGTCGCCGCGCCCTTCAAACAGGGAAACCTTGCCGCGTACTTTCACCGCCATACCATCACGCAAGGCCTGGCGCACACGGGCGGCGTTTTGGCGGAAGAGCGCGCAGCGCACCTGGGCCTGGCTGTCTTTCAGGGTGAAATACACATGCCCGGAGGCAGGCTTGGCCAGGTTGGATATTTCGCCTTCTACCCAGATATTGCTGAACACATCCTCCAGCAGCACGCGGGCGCGGCCGTTGAGCTGGCTGACGGTAAGCACTTCGCGGTCAAGGCCAAGGCGTTGGAACGGGTCTTTGATCATGGTGGGCATGATAGAGGCTTTGCGCGGATCGAGCCAAAGGCCTGGCCTGTTAAACTGCGCCACGTTTCAGATTTGGGTCGCGTTATGGCAGAGCAACAAAGCATTCTGGTGCCACAGATTTCCACCATGCCCAACCACGAGGCGCGGGCGCGGCTGATGTTGCGCTGGTTAGTGCAGCGCAATATCGTCGCCGCCGAACTAAGCACCTGTGGCCGTACCGGCAGCCGCATGGCCTACGCCATCGCCCAAGGCGCCAAGCGCATTGTCGAACACCCCGAGCTATTGCCGTTTGGCCGACCAGTAAATGGTTTGGAAGTGGTCACCAAACGCTGCATCTATACGCCGACGGTGAAATTCCTCGAAGAAGCCGGCTGCCCCAAATGCCGCAAAGAAGTTGGCGAGACGCTGTTCGACAGCCTGGATGAATGGATGCCGAAGGTCAGCGATAACTTCACCTGCCCCCTGTGTGGCTTTGAAGATGACATCAACGGCTTCTTGTTTTTGCAGCCCTGCGGTTTTTCCAATTTGGGCTTTATCTTCAATAACTGGGGCGCGGCGGGTTTTAAGCCTTCCTTTATAGAAGAGTTCGCCGAACGGGTGGGGTACCCGGTTCGTGAGGTGGTGGTGGATTGTTAAGGTCAAAGGCATCGGTGGCGGTAGATCGGCGTCCGCAATGGTGCGCACAGCACATCCTACAAGAGCACCCGCGGCTCCCCGTAGGGTGTGCTGCGCGCACCAAGCGTATTCGCTCTGCGGAAAACCTTACAAAGGCAACGGAAAACCCCGCTTCATCTAATTCACCTTTTGCATTGAGCCAACCTACCCGCGTGGGTATAATGGCGCGCTTCCATTTTCCCGTCCGGGAGCCCCCGCCATGCTGCGTATCAGT
>LNAP01000806.1_pt1 | contig 41493 bp, 25 predicted proteins | sample 602601 | NCBI WGS metagenome assembly LNAP01 (sample SAMN02440304, study PRJNA202911) | soil metagenome | biome: Subtropical and temperate rainforests or woodlands; isolation source: soil samples (1 kg each in a 20% v/v slurry with milli Q water) were... ...
GTCTCCGCCTTGGCCGCCGCGGCGGCCTTCGTCTTGCGTGGCATTCATGCTCCTTGTTGACATGCTATGCCTCACACACGAAATTTCTGACACTCTCTCCGTGCCCACGCCAGCACATGGCCCGGGCCCGTGCCATGCATCAGATGGGCCCAATAGAACTCAAAAAAATCGCTGCGAACGCCGTCGGCGTTGACGCCTGTCGTCAGTCGGCGCAGTTCGAAGTTCTCGGAAAGAGTGTAGGGCTTACTCCATACCGCATCCGCGCCGGGCCCCTCCCGGTGAACTGGTGTGTTGCGGCCCCAGACTTCTTGCACGAACCCGCGAAGCGTGTCCATCGGCCTCTGTTCCCCAACGCCGTGGATCAACAGCACTGCCTGCCTTTTGCTTTTCGCCATGAAGTCGCCCTTCGTGCGGAATTTTTCGGATTCTAGAAGCCCAGGTGGCGCTTTGAAACGTCAAAGCACTCGAGAGATCGAGCTCCACTTTTTTTCACACCTATATCACTCCCCCGAGAACGATAGAAGAGTCGCTGCGCCCGGTGCATTTTCTCGACTTACTCGCGATAAGTGGGCCAGGTGAAACGGGGTCGTGCGCTGGCGATGCTCGGCCATCAACTCGGGAAGTCAGTTCTCCCATTCTCAGGCGCGCAGTCTCGATGGCATTCGTGCCGTCGCGGCAGCGCATACGCATGACCGAAGACGCGGCCCATCAGCGACGTGCCCGTGGCAGGGAATGCCGCCGCGGCTCTGCCCGCATTGGTCATGGTGCCGCACCGAACAGCCTGCGCTAGACCATATCCATCCTCCCTCGCCCTTCGTCAAAAGCCCCGCCCTCCGCCAGGAGGACGGGGCTTTTGTCTTTCAAGGAAGACACCATGTACACACGTGCAGAACGTTTGCGAACCGCAAGCCTTTCACGGACAAAGCGCGCCGCGCTGTCTTTGGTCCCAACATCACTCGTTGATCGCGGGCTCGACAAGGCCGCGACGCCCGAAACTGGCATCGGATGCCGCGATGCAGCCGCTGCGCTTGGACGAGATCCCTTCAAATCCCAGGTCCGTCTCTGGATGGAAAAGACGGGCCGGCAGAACCTTTTGCACCCGGCGCAGATCCAGGACGAAAGCCTCGCGTATTGGGGCCGCTTGCTCGAGCCGATCGTGGCCGCGCACTACACCAACCGGACGGGGCGCAGGATCCGGCAAGTCAACGCCACGCAGCAGCACCCAAAGCATGCGTGGATGCTCGCCACTGTCACGCGCGAGGTCGTGGAAGCCCCCGATGTCCAGCTTCTTGAATGCCTGTGCGTTGGCATGGACGTCGCACCCCTGTGGGCTCAGGGCGTCCCCGAGTACATACGGCTTCGGGTCGTCCACCTGCTTGCGGTCACCGGTCACCGCGCCGCCGATGTGGTGGTGCTGCTGGGCGGCCAGGACCTGCAGATCTATCGCATCGAACGCGATGAGGCGGATATCTCACGGCTCATCAAACAGGAGCGTGCGTTCTGGCGTGGTGTCGAACTCGACCAGGTGCCGCCTGCGCCGGATGAGGATCCGCCGATGTCGTGCTAGTGCGAACTCGGAAGCTCCTGACGACACCCTTCTTTATACATACCCATCCAGCCCGCCTTGCGCGGGCTTTTTTACGTCCATCAGATGCATCACTTCAACCCTTCTTCCTGCTACCCATCTTTCATCTCCTCGCTTCCCCCGCTATGGCCGAGGCCGTCCGGGGCATTCAGGTCCGGCAGCTTGGTCAGCACGCGCTTCACGCACGCGCATCCGCGCGCAGCGGGAGGTTGACATGGGCAGCATCGTTTACCGCGCCACCAAGGCGGAGGCGACCCGTGACGAGCTGGTCAGCGTCGGCGCTTTTGCCACGGTGCTGGCGCACCGTGTGATTGGCAACCGCCTATGGTTCTTGGCCGAGGCCAAGACCGGCGAGCACGCCGGACGCAAATGGATCGGCCTGACGCTTATCGACTGCCGCAACGGCGAGGCAGTCATCAAGAGCATGGATGAAACCTTCGGGCCTTGCTACTACGACTGCCCACTCGCCTTCCTTGCGCAAGCCGATGCGCCTGTGGGGCCATATGCAGCCTCTTGGCGTGAGCAGGTGCGCGCATTCCATGCGAACCGCTGTGCCAAGCGTGCGGCGACTCGACCGGGCTCGCGCGTCTCGTACGGCGATCACATCTACGTGCTGCAACGCAATCTCGGGCGCTACGGCTGGGATGTCGCACGCGAGAGCGACGGCGTCATCTTTCGCATGAAAACCCGACAACTCGGCAGTGCCACGGTGCTGCCACCTCCGGAGACCCAATCATGACCAAGTGCTTCCAGCGGCACATGGGCGAGGCAATCGGGGAGGTGCGATGAGCCCTTCGCAGACCAACGTCGAGTTCGTCACGGACCTCATGGAGTTCAGCGCTCACGGGGCTTTGATCCAGGCCTTTGTGCACCAGTACTCGAAAAGAGTTTCTGCGGCGACACCCGAAGAACTGGATAACGGCCTTGTCAGTGGGCATGCCTGGCACGGCTGTGCCATCGAGGTGCAGGAGAGGCTAGCACAAAGGCTTGCTGCAGCCATGCCGGCCGTCCGACCCTCGCAAGACTTCTAGCCACAAGGCGTCGCGCGCTCGTCTCCGAAGCCGCGGCCGTGCACGAGACCCATGCGGCTTCTCGCTCTCTCTGGGCCTTCTGCGCCCGTCACTCGTCCTTCCACGCGACCACCGACTCCGCTCTGGCTTGGCCGGAGGCGGGGTCGATGTGCGCGCCTTGACCGGACTTCAGTCCGCATCCATCCACGCTGTCATCGACAGCAGCGCTCAACACACAAGGGGCCATCTTGTTCATCTCAACCATGGCACGAGCGGATGCTCGTGCGGTTCCAACGCCAGCCCGGCCCGCCATGCCGGATCTCTTCACCTATCACCTGATGCGAGTCAGCCGCAACCGCAAGACCGGACCCATCCCGGTCACGACCACCAGCGCCAACTCCTGTCCGCCCACCTGTGGCTTCAGGGGCAATGGCTGTTACGCGCAGAGCGGTCCGCTCGCGCTCCACTGGAAAGCCGTCTCTGGTGGTCTGCGGGGGAGCACGTTCGACGAACTCCTTCAGGAGATCGGGACGCTGCGGCGTCACGCGCTCTGGCGCCACAACCAGGCCGGCGATCTGACCCCAGATTCACCGGGCGTGATCGATGCCGGCTCGCTCATGAGGCTTGCTGTCGCGAACCGAGGACGCCGCGGCTTCACGTACACGCACTATTTGCCGACGTCCGCCAACCGGCTCGCCATCCACCGAGCGAACCAGCTCGGCTTCACGGTGAACCTCAGTGCCGAGACGCTGCGGCAGGCGGACGACTACGTCGACCTCGGCGTGGCACCGGTCGTCGTCGTACTGCCGTCCAGCACCACGCATGCCACGCGCACGCCAGCAGGGCGTCACGTCATCGTGTGCCCGGCCAGTACGGGCAACACCGACTGCCTGAACTGCGGCATCTGCCAGCAACGCGATCGCGCATCGATCGTGGGGTTCCCCGCCCACGGCAGCGGCGCCAAGCGTGTCGAAACGATCTTCTTCAAGGAGATGCGCGCATGACAACAGGGTCAGCGCATCCCAGCCAGCCAGTGCGTCGGGCGTTTGCGACTGACCGTTCAAGGCTCGAAGTCTTTCATCCACACATCACCTCAGCGGGCACGCCCCTGTGCACCTGAGCCTCTGCTTATCCCAACCCGTATCAGACTGCAATGACCCATCCTTCTTCATGTCCCCGCTGTAACTCCACCAACATCACGGCACGCGACTACGCCCGCAAGACGGGCAGCGTCGTGGGCGCCGCCGCTGGTGCTGCTGGTAGCGCTGCCGCTGCACTCGGAGGCGCCGAAGCCGGTGCCGCCCTTGGCATGGTCGCTGGTCCCGTCGGCTCCGTCCTCGGTGGCCTGGCCGGGGCGCTCGTGGGTGCACTGTTCGGCGGTGCGGCCGGTTGTGCTGCCGGCGCGGCCGTTGGTGGAGCGCTGGACTCCAGCGTTCTGGACAACTACGAGTGTCAAGAGTGCCACCACACCTTCGGCAGGCTGCCCGAGCGCAGCTAGCTGCCACGGGTCGGTTTTGACGGCACTACTTCGAACGCCATTCTCAGCATCACCAGTCCGATGGCATCAGGCCAGCCGGACTTTTTCTTGGAGAACTTTCATGTCGCATTCAGCCATCGAACCCCAAGGTTCCGGGCCGCGTTTTCATCTCGGCAAGGTCACGATCACCGCTGCTGCCTCGGCCGCCCTGGAAAAAACCGGAACCGAAGGCGTCCTCCTGCTCGCCCGTCATCTGCACGGTGATTGGGGCGATATCACCGAACAGGACGCACTGCAAAACGAGTTGGCCGTGCTGCTGGGCCTGCGCGTGCTGTCCCGCTACGCCATCGGCGAGGGCGTCGTCGTCTGGATCACCACTGAGGCCGACAGAACCGGCACCACGATCATGCTGCCGGACAGAGACCAGGTGGCTGAGCCTCGCCCCACGGGCTAGGAACGTTGTTCCAGACGGACGGCCAGCGTCTCGACGATTTCCACCACCATCGTCCGATCCGCGCTGTTCAGCTTCGACAGCAGCCGTGCCAAATGGCTGGCCTGGTCGGTCGCACGGGAACTGGTTTCCGTCACCAGGTCCGCGACGTTGCACTCGAAGATTTCGGCCAGCTCGCTCAGCCGCACCACGGTTGGCAGGACGACACCCCGCTCGATGCGCGACATCGCCTCCACGCCAATGCCGAGCCGCTCGGCCACGCGCTCTTGCGTGAGCTCACGGGCCACCCGTCGCTTCGCGATTGCCCGGCCCACAGCACCAGCCAACCGCCTTACCTCCTCTTGCGGCATACGCCCTCCAGTTTCAACTGGAATGGTTGGGCATCGCCTGATTCGGAGGAAGGACCTAAACGGTTGGTAGTCATCCGATTCGGTTGGTATGATCGGACGGTTACATCTAACAACACTTTTTGCCACCAGGAGAAAACCTTGAAACAAGCATTCCGGCTGCTCGCCTTGGCCTGCGCCATCACCTTCGCCGCCAGCGCCGCATCTGCGGCCGAGGCCCCTTTTGAAATCACGGTGCGCCTCGAGCGCGAAATCTCGGTCGTTCAGCTCACATCCACGGCCAACCAGGTCGTCCTCACCGGCTTCAATGTGAACCGCGGCAACTGCAAGACCAAGTTGGGCGGCATCTATCCCTTGCCGCTGACGTTCAAGTTCGGGGACGGCGTAAAGCTCTTCGCCTACCCATGCAAGGTCAAGGAAGTCGCCGTGGTTACCGACCAGGGCACGTTCACCTATTCGTTCGGGAGCTAGGCCAGTCCCACCGTGTCGCACCGCCCCCGGCCCTCAAGGCCGGGCGGCGAAAGTGGAAATGCCGCCTGCGGCTTCTGCCAAGAAAAAGACGGCAGAGGAGCTCGCTCCAGATCGCTCCTGCATCTTTTCGCACCCGGTTAGCCCGGGATTCACCTTGAAAACATGAACTCAATGAAACACCTCAAGAACATCATTCGAATGGCGACAGCGTTTGCCGTGATTTCCGCCGTGACCGCTTGCGGTGGCGGAGGCGGAGGAGACGGGACGGCTTCTTCCGACGTGAATCCCCCCACCACGCCCGAGACCGGCGCGGTCTCCAATGGCGTCGCGGCGGTCGGCGCTCCCATCGTCGGCGGGCAAGTCACATTGAAATGCGCCTCGGGTGCCACGGCAGCGGCGTCCACCGGTGCAGACGGTGGCTGGACGGTATCGATCAAGAGCGGCGACTATCCGTGCCTGATCCGAGTAGTGGGCGGTCGCGCCGGCGGCGAAGAACTGACAGGCGCTCTGTATTCCGTCGCCAGTGGTGCAGGTGTTTCCAACATCACGCCGCTGACGGACCTGATCGTCGCCGCCCTGAACAACCAGGATCCGGGCAGTTGGTTCGACAGTGCTACGAACGGTTCCCTGAGCGGCGCCATCTCCGCTGCAAGCCTGTCGGCTGCACTCGACAAGGTCAAGGCGACCATTGCAACCTTGCCGGGCAAATTGAGCTTGCCGGAGGGCTTCGATCCGATCACCACGAGCTTCGTTGCCGAAAAGGGGAATGCAGCTGACGATTTGCTCGAAGTCTATGGTCTCGCGCTGACGACGGCTGGCGTCACGCAATCGGATGCAGGGAGGGCGGCCTCGTCCGGGACGGCCTTGACGAAAGAGGCATACAAGATGACCGCGTACACGACGCCGAATCTCACGAAGTTCCAAGAATCTCGATGACTCATTCAGCATCTCAATTCCGGATCCGAATCGCGGGAATTTCACAGCAAAAGGTACAGTCGACGCAGATGGCAATCTCATTGCGCTCGCCGCGGACACGCCATTCAACGGCGTCCTGAGCGTTCTTGGAAATCGGATTGGGCAACTGTGCACGGCGAACGTTGGCGGTTTCAACCCGAAAATGGCCAGCCAGTACGTCTATGTGTCGTCGGACCTGCAGGAGGTCACGGATCCGAGTGAGCTCTACGGAAAGAAATTCACTGACTACGAAGACTGCGCTTCGTACGGCACTTCGGAAATCCGTGCCGACGGGGCTTTCATCTTCACTGAAACGGCATCGGGAAACAGCGATGAGCCCGACTTGAAATTTGCTCAGGCTCTGACCAGTAATGGTCTAGTCGATGCAAAAAATGGTTCGGTGGTTCGGGTGAACGTCTACAAATACACCGCCGCTGGGGTGACTACGTATGTCTATATTCTTGTCAGCACAAAGCAGGGCTCCACCACGCCTGCTTTGAATGGCGAGACCGACTTTCTAGGGAAGCGCAGTAAATAGCCGGATGGTAATGAGGCCTGCATGCTCCTTTCTGGGGCGTGCAGGCCTCATCTATTTCATCAAAATTTTTTACTTTTCATTCGCTCAAAAAGGAATTTGAGCAATACATTGCAGCACATTGGGCTGCGCTCAGCCAAAAAATCGAACACCAAAGAGTTTGTCGTCTTTGCTGCGATCTATGGGCACCTGATTGGCTTTTGCCATGTAGTTGGCGATGAACGCCTGCAGCGATCCTCGCTTGGCAACGTCGCGTCGGTCAACTTGTCCGATGCCCACACCCCAGCGAATCAGCTTTTTCTTATCGGCGTTGGTGTTCCAATAGTCACCCCATCCGTCGGTCACCGCATTGACCCAGTGCTCGCCGATATCCCGGGCGACTATTACATCCGCTTTGCGCTCTGCCGAATAGAAAATCAGAAAATGCAAATGCAAACCTGATATGCTGCCTTCTTCTAGTTTCCAGAGACACCCTTTAATTGATTTCAGCAGGAGATTGGGGTGCTCCCCTATGTGGCGAAGGAGTTTGTCTCGATGGTCCTGTATCATTTCCAGTGTCACGTCATCTCGGCATCTAATCTTGTAGCTCAAGGTGAGGAACAAAACTAGGTAGCGCGATCTATCGTTAAACATTTCTTCCTCGAATTCCAGCCCTCTGCGCCTGTTCCTGCGGACTCTGGCTTGTGTTGCCTTGTGGCTTCTGATTTCATCGTCACAATTTACGTAATCGCGATGTCCTTTTTCACTGAACATGATTGGCCTCGTTGGTTGTGGTTCCAACGAATCAGCCTTGCTGATAATTTTTTACTGAGAACGGATTTGGATAATTCCATCATTGGCTTTTGATGGCCAGGCATGGCCAAGGCATTGCTCTTTATATATTTCATAAGAAGCAATTGGAGGGGCGCCTGATTTATATCAATCAATGCAAAAATCTCGACATCCTTCGGTGCTTATACAGAATTTTTTTGTCTTTTTTTGCGGGCACATATGTCGCCTCAGTCAAGAAGTAGCAGCACTCTGTGTGCGACAAATTTGGGCAGCAATAGAGATGCCGCAAAAACCCGCCTGACGCCGATCGACAGGCACGCCACGACGGTAATGTGGTCAAAGCTAATGGCGTTAAAAAAAGCAAATAGAGTCAAAAATCTGCCTGCTGCCCTACCGTGAATGAAAAAATAAAGTTCGAAAACATTCGACAGCGTCGACGGTGATGCCCTGCTCGTAATCGGCCTAAAAAACGCGTAGCGGAGCGCTGCGTCCCATAGCCCGACCTAGCCCCCGTATGTCAGAATCCAGCCGAGGCTGTGTGAAATGTCCGCAGGTCGTGTTTCGTGATTAGCCAAACCATTCCCAGAACGTTGATCGTCGATCCTGGCGCGATCTGTGAGGTCGACTTTCGCGCAACTGGCGCACCGACAGGGCTCGAACCGCGACCTCCACCAACTGGCGCACCGCATATTCGGCATCGCCCGCACTCCCTCGGGTGTCCCCCAGAGCGGTGGCGTTGCGAATCGCCTCTTCGGCTTCTGGCACTTGAACAGACATCACGGCAATGGGCGCCTCCGGGAAAACGTAGTCGCCCCGGTGCGCCAGCAGCCGGATCGCCGTGCCGTGCTTCGACGCCCAGTCCGCCAGGCCGGCCTCGTCGAGCTGCTGAAGGTAGCCGCGTCGTGCATCGACGATGGTCGTGGCATTCGCCCAGAAGGCGGCCGGTGGGGGTGCGGGCTGTGCCTTGTCGGTGACCGTGGCCTGCATGGCATGGCGGATGTCGTCGCTCACCAATTCGTCCGCCGCCCGGCGCGTACGGCGCAGCCCTTGCCAGTGCCACAGCACCAGCGCGACGCTTACCGCCGCGACGGCGATGTTTTCCAGACGCTGCGCCACCCCAATCGCCTGAGCCGAGCTGACTGCTCCGGTCCAAGTTGCGACCCGAGCAGTCGTTGCGGCATCTCAGTCGCGTAGGAGCTTGGCGACGTTTCTGCTGATCAGCCGCGCTTCGGTGAGCGCATGGCCGGCCATCGTGCGCTGCTGCGCGTCGCAATCGACGACGGCCGCATGGAGAGAACCTGCGCATGTCGCGGCTGCCAGGAAGAACGGCAGGACATTCCTCTTCATGTTCACCCCAGCTTCCAGAACCAGATCGGATCCGCATTCCAATACGCGGAACCCACAGGGGATGCTCCATCCCACAGGTCGATGTGCCCCTGGCCCGAGAAGTCCGGAATGTTGATGTACGCAACAATGCCTTTTTTCCCTTTGATCCCCGCGGGCGGTGCGCCGGGTTTCGAGAATCCGGCGTCGTACATGCCGAATACATCCGCTCGCCGCAGCACCGCGGCCAAATCCTCGGCGCCGCGCATGTAGCCATGTGGACACAGGTTCAGGCCACTGGCGTCGAACTTATCCTTGATGCCAGACACCGTCTTGACCAGTGCCTCACTCATCCGGATCGCGCAGGTGTCCGGGAAGTGCATGGAGCATGTATGAACGCTGGCGGGATCGGTGGAATACACCGCATGGATTGCGTCGAAAGCGGGCCTCGCCAGCCGCGCGACGGTTTCTTCCGTGCGCAGCTTCGTGCCCAATGCATCGGAAAGCTCCTCGAGCCCGCCGACGGCGATGACGCCTTTCGGGAGTCTGGAGCGCAGGTGGATGCCAATGCGCTGGCCTTCGCCAAGCAGTGCGATCACGGGCTTACCCAGCGCGAGGGCAATCTCCACTTCGGCCTGCGTGCCGTTGTCACCATGGAGAGCGATCATGATGGCGCCCGTGCGCGCGTTGAGGTAGTTCCTGGACGTTGGGGCTTTGGGATTCTTGCCGGGCAAGTGCGTGTAGATTGGAACTTCGATGAACGCGTTGGGGTAGTGCGTATTAGGCTCGATCGAGATCCGGCACTTTTCATCAAATGTCGGCTCCTCTGGATTCATCTTGCCGGGCAAGATGCCAATCGAACGCCCTACCCGGTCAGGCGTCCTGCAGAAGCCTTCCGCAACAAGCTCCATGACCCCTCGCCCACCGCCGGTGATCAGGTTGCAGCCATGCTCAGCCACGATGCGCCCCACCGACCTAGCGAGATCAGCGAAGGCTTCGTCCATGACCGGCTTGCCGGTACCGACAACCGATACGGAGATCATCTGTGCTGCCATCGTGAGTACTCCTTCAATGTGTGGGCTATCCGCGGGTGAATGGGCTCATGAGCGCGTGGAAATCCAGCGCCCGAACACTGCCCGCCGGCATGTCCACGAAGCCATCAGTATCGCGAGGGAGTTGCGCGCCACCGGAGCGGTCGACCTTGACGAGCGTTGCCGATGCAGCTTGCTCCTCCACCGTGCTCCACTGCCAGATGAACAATGCCCGACGCTGCACCATGCCGCGATAGAGATCGACCACGAGATCCGGATATTCCAGCGCATCCGGCAAGGGCGAGCACGCGTGCACTGCGACCGACGCGCGCGTGAAGAAGGGCAGAGCGGTGACAAGGGAGTACACGGATGCCGGCGGTGAGATCGACGGTAGGTCCGTGAGGCGCAACATCAGGACACAGGATTTTTCCTTGTCCGTGCCTTTGGCATGGCTGACCGTCAGGACGAGCCGGTCACCCGGTTCGAGGACAGCGGGCGCACCGCCGGGCTCGACCAGCGATCGCGCATGCAGCGCATACGCATTCGGCGGCGTCAGTTGGAAAAGGCGCACCGGCGACTTCTCGCCGTCAGGGAAATGGAGTTCGCGCAGCGGCGGCGGACGAGGGTCGGTCTCCTTCCGTCGCGGCTGCACGTGCGCTTCCAGCTCCAATGCACCGCCGGCCGGCGCAGCGAATACGCGCTTCTCGTCATTCCGCACACCAGCGGTCAGCAGAACCGTGTCGTCGAGGTTGTACTCCTCCCGGTCTGCGACCATCACGAGCCGTGTGCCATCGAGCAAAGTCGTCGGTGGAGACTCGAAGGTCGGCGCAGCCAGTTGCCGGTCGTACGCGGCATCGCCGAAAGCCACGGTGTGCAGGTCGACGGCCAAGGTGGCTCGCGCGCCGGCCGCACGCTGCAACGGAATGGTGAGGTTGCGTACCGGCCATGTGCGAATCGCCGCAGGCAGGCCAGCGGCCAGCGCGACTCTGGCGGCTGGCGCGGCCGGACTGGAGACCTGCTGTCCCAGCAGGAAGTCGAAGGCAACAGGGACATCGACATTCGTGGCACGCAGGCTAGCGGCAACCTGCAGCGCTTGTCCCTGATCCATCTCGAACGTCAGCATCGCTCCTTGCGGAACGCGCTCGTACAACCATTTCCTGAAGGGAAAGCGTTCGTTGCCGATCCTGACCTGGGCAGCTGACTCGGTGGAGGTGGCTGGGATCAGTCCTGCTTTGCAGAGTCGAGTGGTTGCCTCGTCGCCCTCCACGATGGGTTGGACGGGCGCTGTGTCGAGCCGCACTTGCAGTATGCCGTCCCATCCGTCCCCCAACCGGAAGTCTTCGTCGCTGCCCGAATAGATCTCCAGTGCGCAGCGCATTTCACCGCCATCGTCATACAGACGCATGAGCGTCGCCGGCACTCCGAACAGCTTCATCTCGGCGAGCCCGCTGCCAACCTCACCGTCGTGAGCGGAGACATACGTCCTGCGGCGCAGAGACAGACTCTGGTCCGCCGGCAGCAAGGGTGAACGGGGCGCACGGTGTTGCCGGGCCAGGACTGGGCTGCTCGCCGCCGGCCGTCCGTAACGCACGTCGTCCGGGTCGAAGCCGAAGTCCTCGGCCGGCACGACGACAGAGGCCGTCCACGCATGCAATTCACCCGGCCGGTCGCCGATGCTGGTGCGCTCGAGCGCCGGAGGGCAGATGGCAGCGACCGCGACCTGCTCGGCATCCTGCGCACCCAAGAGTTTCCGCAGGGCTTCCCGCGTCGCCGAAGACAGCGGCGCGCGAAGCCGCGCGGGCGTCGCGGACAAGTGCCGCGCGGCGGGGCCGGTGTAGACCACTTGTGCGGGCCGCTCGAACGCAACATGCGTGGCAAAGGACACGTAAAGTGCCTCGGGTCCGCCCTTCCCCGGCGCCCAGGCTGGCAGTCGCAAGGTGCTGCCGCGACCCGCAAGACCCGCGCGTGAAGAAACGACAGGCGCATCCAGGTTGCCGACTGGACCGAGTTTGCCGGCGTCCGCGGTGCCCTCGTGCGAAGGCCATCCCAGCGCGGCGGAAGCCGGAATCGGCCGTGGCGATTCCACCTGGAGGCGCGCGCCGAAGTCGTCGGGCGGCTTCGGCATCTGGACCACCTGCCACGCACTGCGTTTGGGGCCGACCTCCGCCCGCACGAAAATCACCCGTGGCGCAGGCATGGCGCGCTTGACGAGCTCGCGGATGCGCGCACGCCCTCGCCCGGTCCCTCCGTCCGGGCCCAGCAGGTTGTCGGGCGCGGCAGCAGGCACGGTCAACGGTTCCGCCGACTCCGAAACTCGCTCGCGGTCGAGGGCAAGGATGTCGACTCGCGTACGCCGGACCGCATCGCCCCCCCTGGCATGAGGCTGTGTGCTGGGCGGCACCTGCGGCTCGCGCAGGCGGACGTGCACGGCATCCCCGCTTTGATCCCCTTTTGCGAAGATCGTGCGGGCTTCCAGCTTCGCTTCACCCGGTCGCCACAGCTTGTCGAACACCAGCAGGGTCTCGGGGAAGAACAGGATCTCGGCAGGATCGAGCCCATCCATCGGCTTGGGCGTCCGCTTGACCTTGTCGAACGGCTCGAACCACGCCTGGGTCACGGGCCGCTGGGCGGCAATTTCGGCGGCGCCCAGGTGCAAGGCGCTGCGTAGCGCCCGATCGAGTTCGCCGGCTTCCGCGTCGGCGGACAAGGGCAGCTCGCGCTGCTGGCGATGCAGCAGAAGCATCTTCGCGGCGAGTTCCGCGTCGACGGAAGCGAAGCGCCAATCGAGGGCCAGCGTCGGGTGGCACTGCGCCAGAACCACCCCATCGAGCGCTCCCCCCGTTGCGGTGTCGGCCAGCCACGCCACCTGCGTGACAAAGCCCTGCGGGTCGGCGATGTCCGCGGCGTCATCGACGAACGTGGTCACCGACGTGCCGCGCATGACGGGCCTCGACGAGTTGAACGCCCGAGGCATGTTCGCGTCTTCGAAGCCGGTCTGCGCCAGGTCCGATCGAGCGACGCCGGGATGCGGGATGCGCTTTTCGTCGGTCTTCTTCGCACGGTACTTTCCCGAGCGGTAGCGCGGCGCAAACTCAAAGACGTCGTCGCGCTCAGTCAGTTTCGTGGCCGGAAGGATTTCGATACGGTCGAGCGTGTGCCAGGAAAGCTTCTGCTCCCCAGACTTCAGGTGATGACTCGCAGCCGCGAGGAAAGTCCATGAGCTCGTGATTCCGAAGCCACCGTTCGTATCACCCAGGCAATCCAGTGGGATGGGCTGGTCGTGCAAGCCCAGCTCGATCACGTGCGTGGGCAGGTCTGCCGGCAGTGCGGGAGGGACGCCGACCATGCGGACGTAGTCGGGGTGACTGACCCAGTCGCTGCTGACGGCATAGGTGTGCACGGACAGGTTGCGAGGCCAGCGGATGACGCTCGTGCACGTCGTGCGCCAGTCCAGGCGGACTTCCTGCGTGACTCCGTTCACATCGTGCCGCAAGAGGAAACCGCTCTCGCTACGGCCCTGCACCTCCAGGAACAGTGCGCCGCCGGCCGCGGAGCGCGGCCAATCGCTCCCGGCCGGAAAGACGTGGGCCAGAAAGCCCCGAACCTCGAGATCCGCGACCGGCCAGCCCAGGAGCGGTTCACAAGCGCGGCTGTCGCCCGTGATGTCGAGAGAGATGGCGCCACTTTCGTGGCTGATGCGCAAGGTGTTGCCCGGGGATGGCCCGCCGCTCGAGAGATTCATCCATTGCCACGCGCCATCGGCAGATCGCGAGAAGAGGCGCGTGCTGCCACTCATGACCCTCAGCTCCACGCCGAGCTCGATAGACACCTCCCATGCAGGCGGACCCGAGAGGCCCGACTTGTTCGCAACCCGGACCGTGATGGTCGAAGCCCGGGCCACACCGTCCAGGTTTCCTGGAGGCACGAACTCCAGGACGAGTAAATCCGTTTCGAATTGCGCGACCGTCCCAGTGAGCACGCGGTCATCGCCGAAGAGGCGGGCATGGAGCCGTGCAATGCCGCCCTGCTTCGGCTGCAGGCCCAGCAGCAAGGGCATCCGGTCAGAAGAGTCTGCTATCCCACCGCCGGTGATGATTTGAATCGCGTCCGCGCGCACGTACGCCATGCCGCCACCAGGCGGATATTCGTCGGGAACATGGAAGCGGCTGCCCGGCAGAGGACCGTCCACGGAATTCACCAGGGCCGGTTCGAGGCGCAAGGGCTGGTCGTCGAGCTTCAACATGAAGATCTCGCCCGCCTTGTAAGGCTCCTCGGGACCGAAGGGCGCGATCGCCGGCCCCGGCTCCCACGCCTGCGAGCTCGTGGCGAGCTCCAGCCGCCCGAGCACCCACAGGGTGGTGACCGAGGCCCCATCGCCGGCATCGCGTGCCTGGAACTTCCAGAGCCGCAGTGGGACGAAACTCAATGGCCCATAGCCGATGTCATAGCGGCGCATCGGTTTGCCATTCGCCCACTCGAACAACCGCCACTCGTGCAGGCCTCGGCCGAAGTGCTCGCGTTCGAATGCTTCACCGCCGGCCCCAGCTGCGCTTTCGATCCAGTTCGCGCTTCCGTCGAAGATGTACCGGTCTCCCTCGAGGACAACCGGCAGGTCGCGCGCATAGAAGGCGAGTTCGTTGCGCATGTGACCGGAGGCCGCAATGCGCAGCGGTTGCGCCAGCGTGAGCAGGCTGAACTCGCTAGCAGCCTGGTCTGCGGCGAGGACGAGCTTCGCCTTGCGCTGCACGGTGCCAGGCCGCCGTGAGAACCTGCCTTCCACACCGAAGCCGCGAGCGTCCATCGCGAAACCGCCGTCGTCGTAGGAGGCAATCGCCATCCCGAGGACGCCGATCTTGCCTTCGGCTTGCGGCTCGAGGTGCTTGTTCTCGCTGATCCCGAAGCGCGTGGCAACGCCCTCCGCCCCGATACCGGGCAAAGCACCGGCCAGGGAATAGGGCACGCCATCGAGCGTGTAAGAGCCAAGCGGAACTGCCGTCGCGGAAGACTCCGGGTCCGCAGGAAGGTGGAGGCTGATTGCCGCGGTGGTTTTCCAGGCGTAGGGTTGCGCCCAGCCGATCACGTCGACCGGCTTCGCCGCAGCCTCCGCGGCCAGCCATGGCACGAACGCAAAACGGTCCTGAACCCAGCCGAGGCTGATCCTGTCGGCCGCGAGCAGCCAGGCTCGTCGCATGTCCGCCGGCTTGAGGGCGGTCACGGCAGGCTCCAGAGGCTGCCGGGAAACGACCGGCGCATCCGACCGTCGCCTTGGCACTTCAATGCTGCCAAAGAATTCGTCCAGCGCGGGCAACCCATGCCGCCAGCATGCCGTCCACGTCCAGCGGTTGAGGCCGCCGCCGGCGTTGGGCGGCATCCGCGGCCGGAACTGCACACCGGGCAATGTCGGCATGACGGTGTCGAAGAGGGATTCCGCCTCCGCGGCGAAGGCGACCCTGCCTGAATAGCTTGCGCGCGGCACCCTCGCAAAAGCGTCCTCCGCAAGCAGCAATTCCGCACCGCCGTTGACAGGCATTGTGAGTACTAGCGGAAACAGGTCGCGGGAGGGCGAAGGCTTCACCGAACCGCGGACCGATCGGGTGAACGGCACGATTCCGACGAAAGCTGCGCGCGGGTCCCGCATCCACGCCCGCCAGTCGTTCGCCTCCCTGGCGGCGCCCGGTAGCGCGAAGTGAAGTTTCCAGCCACCGCCGTCCGCCGTGAAGCGCGCATCCCACCACCGTCCGCTCGAGCGCGTCACCCCGAACACCAAGGCGAGATCGCGCGTGGCGGCTTCACCGGCGACCAGGTTGGGAACGGCCTCCTCCGCCGTCGGGCTCGTTTCGGCTGCGAAGAGATAGCCACGCAACTGCCCCGCCGCCTTCCATGTGCGAACCACGATCTGCGCGGGCTCCATTGGATCGGCAGGGCTTGCCTTGTTCCAGATGACCGTGACCTCTGCGTGGCCCGCCGATTCCACGACGAGCGACCGACCGGGACGAAAAGAAGGCCCCTGACTCAAAAGCTGGCCTGACAGCGTGGGACGCGCCGGTTCGCCTTCCGCGCGTGCCGGCAAGTGCTCCAGTGGCAGAGGCGTCACTGGAAGCGAAGCAGCCGGATCCCCGGGCTCAGGCACAGGAGGCAGTGGCGCCTGCAGCCAGCCGTCCTGGACCGGCAGGAAGATGTACGGCGGCTGTTCGCCGGGCACGCTGGCGCGCGACTGGACGTAGAGGGCTTGCAACTGATCCGCGGGCAAGTCGAGGTCGACCGTAACGTCCACGTCTTCCATCGTGGAGCTAGGCAGCCAATGAGACCCCTGCCGTACGAACTGCACGACAAGCTCCGGGTGCAGGTCTTCACGCGTATTCACCTGCAGCGTCAGCGCGTTCGCCGCACGCGACAACATGACGGTGCCGGCGCCGACGGTCGCCACGGCCCGCGGCTCATACGCCCCGGAAGCGATGCGCACGCCCACCGTCGTCTCGTCGAGCAGCACGCTCCATTCGCCTTGCGAGAGGTTGCCCCTTGCGCGCAGCGTCCCGTTCTTTTCCTCCAGCAGCCAGCGGATCGAGGGCACAGCGGGCCGTGCGTCAAAGCGCACACTGGCCGGCGTCTTCGCGACCTGCAGCGCTGTCAGTGCGGATGCGAGCCGGCCCTCCATGGCGTCGATGTCGCCCCGGACGCTGGCTCCGACCAGTCGCAGCGCGGCTTGACCCGAACCCGTGATCTCCAGCCGCACGACCGCCCTGATGGTCGGATTGCCTGCAGGATTGAAATCGAAGGTAGGGTCCGGCAGATCTGCTTCGAACTCGAGCCCCTCGGGCGTCAGTTCGACTTGCAGGACCTTGGAGGAAGTGCCGGCCAGGTCCACTCGCACTCCGTCGAGCATGTCGCCGCTGCTCTTCAAACCAAGGTACTTGGCGATCGCGTTGCTCGCGGTTGCCGCGATGGCGACGACCAGGCGGCCCTGGCCAACGCGCATCCACGGGAAATTGATCCTGCCGACCTTTGAGTGCTCCAGCTGCTGGTCCGGCCAGCGACTGGCAGCCGGCGAAACGATCAGCGGGAGGCCATCCGCGCTCGTCGGGCCCTGCACCTTGGCTGAGACACGCTTCCCGTCGGCCAGCGTCAGCAGCGAGAGCGTGCCTTCTGTCGCGGAGGGATACGCCTTCAGCAGCGTGGGGCTGCGAAACGAGACCTTCCCATGGAGCGCGGTGTCGATCACATCCGGCGTTGCATGTTGCGTCAGGGCGGAAAGGCCAAGCCGCTTGAATACGACGGGCCTCGAATTGCCCACGTCGGGGCCGCCGTAGTCGACGCGTGTTTCGAGCCACCAGTGCGGCGAATTGCCACGGGCCGGCACTTGTGGGCCGAGGAAACGGGCGCTTGGAGCGACGGTGTTCTGGATCTCAGCCATGCTGCGCTCCTCAAGCTTTCCGGTCGAACACGGTGTCCAGCGGAAACTCGGCACCGCGGGTGACGAGCAACGCCGGCCGTTTGCCCGCGCCAAACAACTGCTCTTCGGCCAGCTTCTGCAGCCGATCCGACGCGCCACCCATCGCACGGATCTCGGAGAGCAATGGTGGTCGCCACAGGGCGACCGCCACCGGATCCGCCGCCGAGCCGCCGATCCGGGTCGCGCCGAGCGCATCGAGCGCTGCGCGCAAGCCCGCATCGACCTGCATGGGCAGCGCGAGCGACACGTTCATGGCGGAAGGCATGTCCGCCCATGCGAGCATGGTGTCGATCGCATTGCCCGCCCCGGCGTGCTCTTCAAGGATGGCGAGCACGGCGTCGAGCTTACCGAGATCCGGTGGATCGGCCGGCAAGGTCACCGAGACGGGCGCGTACATCACACCGAAGACCTGCCTGAGCTGAGGGCCGGCGGCTTCGATGATCGCGCCCAGATCGCGGTCGACAGCATTGAGCGGCTTCAGCATCGGCGCGATCCCGTCGAACGCGGCTTCACGTTGTGCATGAAGATGCGCAGCGTGGAAGCGTCGCATGCGACGGTGCAGGAACGCGCGCAAGGTATCCGCTTCGGCCAAGACCAGGTGAGCCATCGAAGCGAGGAGCGCATTGCGCTGGCCGGCGTCGCTGCTTTCGCTTGCACGCGTCGGGCCGAGCGGCTCCAGGAGCGGCGGGATGCCAACCATCCAACCAGTGATGACATACTGGACATCGCCCGGTACCTCGAAGTAGTCGTCCCACGATGCGTCCTGCATGCCATCCGAACTGGCAATACGCACCAGAGTGCCCAGCAGCTCGATGGCTGCATCGAGGCCGCCGAGCTTACCGTTCCACCTTTCGGTTTCCAACTTGACTTCGGTCACCAGCTCTTTGAACGCTTTCCAGTCCGCCGGACGCGCGAGTGTGACGTGCAGCGCACCGCGCGGAGCGGCGTTGCCCCAGTCTTTCAATGCATCGTCGCCGGCCAACGCCAAAAGGTCCGTCACGGCCTTCCTGCTTTCAGCGCTCCAGTCCTCCGGGGCGGGCTCGGCAAAGGGCGCGAGGGCCTTCCCGATGCGCGTGTCGAGCTCGACGTCCCAATGATCGCCATGCGCCAAAGGCCGCGTCATCGACGGCTTGTCCACGCTCGCTGCCACGACCAGCCGCTCGCCCATCTGCTGCACGATGTACACGTCGCCCTGTTCCGCCGGGTTTTGCGGCGGTGATGCGAGCACCTCGAGTTCCGGTTGCCAGGCGAGCACTTCACCCGTCGACCGCGCCGCCTGCAGCACGACGCGGTAGCCGGCGCCGGGCTCCGGTAGCTGCACCACCTGGCGGATGCCGTCGGGCGGATTGCCGAACCACAAAGCGACATCCTCCCGGTCCATGCAGTCGACAAAGCGAACCGTGGGGAATTTGAACCGGATGGACAAGCGACGCGCCTGGTCGTCGCGGCGGACGCTATAGCTCGGCGCTTCGGAGCGCGGCTGGTGGTGACCCGCGGCCCACGGCAGCTGAAGGCGGGAGAAACCCTCCGCGAAGCTGGCGCCCGTCTGTTCGGACACCATCACGCCCGCGGTCGCATGCACCAGCGCATGGATGCGGAAAAAGTAGGGCATGCTGCGCGCCCGGATCACCCACGACCCCATCCAGGCATCGGGCACGCGCAAACGCAACTGCTGCAGGGCGTCGTCTTCCTCGTTGCCGGCGGGATCCGGCGTCGTGATCGACAAGGCAAGGTCTCCCGCGGGGATCTCTCCGTCGATCGAGCCGAACTCGCCCAGCACATCCACGTCCGGCGCGAGCGCCTGCGCCCATGCGCGGTGGGGAAACTCGCGCCAGAAGCCGACACCGATGCCATGCTGGGCCACGCGTGCCTGCGTGCCGCGATTCGCCTGTGCCAGGACCTGGTCGGAGGTGTGGGCCACCACGAGTTCGAGGGCACGTTCCCGCTCCAGCCGCGTGGCCGCCAGGATCACCGGCTTGGCGACAGGCTCCGTACGCGGCAAGGTCGCATCGACAAAACATTCATTCCACGCAAGCTGCTGGTTGGGCAGCCCGCCCTCCAGTCCCTGCGCCGGCTTGTATCGATACACGCCGCCCCCAGTTGCCGCGGAAGGCACCGTTGCCGACAGCTGTTCGAAGCGCCCGAACGGCCGCACCGCATAGCGCCGCCGCGAGCCGAACCGCTCCGATTCGACGGACACGATCGACATGGACCCATCCGCGTCCACCGGCACGCGCCAGGTTCCCGGGTCGGCGACGGTGCCCAAGGAGAACGGCAGGCGCTCTCCCGGCTGCGCGCTGTCGCCATGCTCGAGGTAGGCGCGGCAGAAGCCGACGTTACGACGCACGTGCTCTTCGACATCGGTGGCGTCCTTCAGCACGTCCGCCGGACCGAAGCGCCGCATGGCGTAGAAGTCGAGCCGGTCCAGCGTCGCACCGAGCCGGTATCCGGCGGTGCTGTCCTTGACGACGAGGAGGCGAGCCCAGTCCGCCGGCAAATGGTCTTCGAAGAGTCCGAAGGGATCCGTGCCGGACGCGACCGTATCCATTGCAGCGGCAGGCCGTGCGATTTCCTCCAGGCCGATGAAGGCGGGCGAGACGGTCACGTGGTCCGTCCACGTGCCCTGCGCACCGGGCGGGCTCGAAACCCGCACGATGAACTCCCGCTCGTGCGCAATGGGCTGCAGCTTGAGCGCCAGCGTGGCACTCTCCTCATCGATGCGCACGGGCTTCGGTTGCGCGAAATCGCCGATCTCCAAGAGATCGTAGAAGCGGCTGGTCGCGTTGCCCGTGGTCTTCAGCGCGAAGGTGAATTCGGTGGCGCCCGCCGCGATCCTGAACCGGTGGTAGGCCACCGGCCGCCGTGCGCGTTCGTCGCCCGAAGCAAATGAGTCGGGGACCGGCCGCAGCGAGATCTGCACGGTCGCCAACAATTCGTCGCGCACCAGCGCATGCCTCTCCTGGGAATCCAGGTCGCGATAGCCGCCATCGAACCAGAACAGCTTCGAGTTGCCCCAGGGCCGACAGACCAGGTCGACAAAAGGCGCTCCCAGATCAAGATGCCCTGCAGAGTCGTAGCGCTTGACGGCGCGATCCAGAGCCTTGTGCACCAACCTCAGAAGCTTTTCGCCCAGGACGTAGTTGCCTTCTTCGGTGTCGTACAGCCTGAAGCCGCAGGCAAGCCCCAGCATCCGGAGGCCGCCCCACCCGTAGGGATCGCGCGGCGGCGGCGTTTCATCCTGCCAAGCAGCGAAGCGCGTGGCATTCGTCTGCGGGTCGGCGTCGTAGACGATTTCGTAGCGGCGATAGATGGCGCCCGGCTGGCTGGCGCTCCCCGATTGCGCGTCGTAAGTGACGAACTCCAGTGCGTCGGCCAGTACAGGGTGCAGGCGCGTGAGCGGGCTGAATTCGACTGTCTCGGTGACCAGCACCAAAGGCCCCGACGTGGTGGTGCGCAGCGATTCGGCCACGATCTTGACGCCTGCGAATACCGCAGGATTCGTACGCACGGCACCCTGCCAGTCCACGTCGCGCTCGTATCGCAGCTGGAGCGATTGCAGCAGGAGGCGCAGGCGCGCTGCCGTGAAGCGAAGGTCTTCCTGCTGGTCTGGGCCGACGTAGCGCACGATCGCACCGATGGGCCCATCCGTGACCAAGGCTTCCCGGCGGAAAACAAACTCGTCCTGGAAGCTGGCGCCCGCTGTGAAGCAAGTGACCTCCGGCTTGAGCAGCGCCAGGAGCGCCGGCCATCCCTCGACGCGTACACGGATCGCCTCCGGTTGTCCCTTGGACAGCAGTGTTGCGATCAGGGCTTCGTCTGGCGCCGAAAAAAGCGAAGCGCGCAGCAGCGGGCGCGGGAAGATCGCCGTCGATTCCGCCGGCGAGAACCACGGCGCGAGCCGCGGCCGCGACTCCGCGCGGCGCATTCTGGCCGCGCAGTCGATGCGGCACGTTTCACTGGGGTAGGAGGACTCGATTCGGCCCAAGTCGCCGAAGCTGGCCGGCGCCAGGCCGCGCATGCTGGCGGGAAGCATCATCACGCGTCCAAGGGCTTGCGCGTATCGCGACGGATCGAGGGCGGCATCCTGCACGCTGAAGTCGCCCGGCAGCAAGTCAGGGTCCAGCGCGAACAAATCGAAGCCGCCGACCAGACTGCGCAAGAGCGGCTCCGGGGCCGTGCCAGTCGCGAGCTTCAGCCGCAGCGGTTGCGCACGCCACGTGAGGCGGGTCGCGGCCCTCCGCTTGATGTCCAGCATGGTCCTGAGCGGCTCGCCGTCGTCCTCGAGCAGCGCGAGCAGGTCGGCATCGACAGCGGGCTTCACCAGGTGCAAGCGGCCCGATTCGACGTGCATGTCGGAGCGACGCAGCGCCTGGTATTCAATGGCGCGCAGGGCTTCGAAGCTATCTAGTGTCGCGTCGATCGGCGTGGGCGCGTTGTCGTGCGTGAGCAGCGCCACGTCCTTGCGCACACCGCGCACCTCGATGCCGAGCTCCATGACGCGCCAGGCCCCGGGGAGCCGGGCATCGTTCTCCGCGAACGTCTGGCGCCGCACGAAAGCCCGGACGGTGCGAGGTGTTCCGCCCCCCGGGAGACCGAGTGCGGCGAACAAGGCGGCGCCAGCAGCGCTCTTGTCGTCCTCGGTCCGAACCTGGACGCGCCAGGCGTCGTCGGGTGAACCGCTGGGCAGTTGCAGTTCAAGCGGCAGCACATCCTGCGAACCCGGGGTCGCCAAGCCCCTTTCCATGCGCAACCTGAACACGGCATCACCGGGCCGGGGCCGCAAGATGTCATCGGCCGATGGCCGGTCGAGTGCCGCCGCGAGGGCGTCATCGCCGAAGAGGCCGCCGGGGATCACGCTGTCGGGACGAATCTTCAGGAGGAATGTGGCATCCGGTTCCGCCGGCGCACCCGCATTGTCCGGGTGCGAGTCTGCAGTCATGGAGATGCGCAACCTGGGCCCTAGGTCGGCGTAGTCGACAGTGTCGTTGTCGCGGATATCGACGCCGATAGGCGCGCTGGAACCTGGCGACCAGCCCACGACGGGAATCGCGTTGTAGCGCACCTGCAGCCGGGCCTGCAGGGGCGTCTTGAGCAGGGCCTTCGGTCGCTCGACCGGCAACTCGATGGGCGTGCCGACGTCGGATGTGCCCGCAATGTCCACAGGCACGATGAGGTACTCGATCTGCAACGTGTTAGAGGGGGAGTACTTTTCCCAAAGCGTGTACCCGTCCTTGACGGGGAGCCCCATGAGCATGTGCCGCAGCTCTTCCGGGATGCCGGGCGGCTGGCTGAAGTCATCGACGAACTGCATGTCGGGGCGAATGAACGTCTGCGCGCCGGTCGCCCGGTCGGTCTCCACAGGCGCGGCCCCCTTGACGCGGAAGCTCGCTTGCCAGTCCTTGTCCCCCTTCAGGCCATGGATGCGGCGCACGATGGTGTAGTGCGCAAGATGGAATTCGGGATCGTCATACGCACCCAGCGAAGATCCCCAATCCGGCTCGAGGTCCCAGTCGAGCGTGACACCGGACGCGTTCTGTCGCGCGTCCAGGCCGGCCAGACGAGGCGCCCGCTCGCGGAAGTGACGGCGTGGCGGATTGAACAGACGGACCGAACCTTCCATGCCGGCGGCGTCACGCTTGACAACAGTCAGCTTGCCCTTTGGTGGTGCCTGGGCATCTCCGTCACCAAACACATTCCTGATCGCGGCCTCGTCCATCACGAAGGTCAGCCCGAAATCCCGGCACTCCATTTGTCCTTCGGGCACAGATGGCCACTTGCCGCTCGCGTCGGCACCTCGCGCAGCGAGGGTCGAAGCGGTTTCGACCACCGCACCGAGCACGGCGGAGCGTCGCTCCTCGACCTCGGCCGCCTGCCGCAGCTCCCCCGCCAAGTTCCGGCGTTCCCGGCCGGCCTTTTCGAGGCGCATGGCCCGGGCTTGCGCGTCTCCCTGCAGCGCATCGCGCGAGCCGTCGTTGAGGCGTGCTTGGGGCTCCGTCATCGCGTGTGGACTGTCGGTTTGCGGGCCCATGAAGAGTTCCGTCAGCAGTTCCGCCAGCGGGATGCCCGACGTGCCGGGCTGGGGTGCGATCACCTGGTGATGTCGCAGCATCACGGACTTAAAACTGCCGCCGACCGGGGCAACCGGAACGCCGTATTCATCGATTCGAACGACGCCGCCTGCATCGTCAAAGCGCACCAGATGGTCGAAGTCACCATCGGGCAGCGGCGTGGGTTCCAGGGTGTGCTCATCGGGGCCGGGTGCGACCGCCGGCGATGAGTAGAAACTGGAGGCTTCGGCGTCGGTTTTGAGCTGCGCCAGCCATGTATGGTCTCGGGGCACCAACTGAACGACGTAGAGTTTGACCCCCGGTCGCTTGGCGTCCGTGGTGGGGAACACGAGTGCCCAGAAGTGCGTCGCCGTGATCACACGACCCGACGCCCGCGGCTCCTGCAATTCCGCGTCGGTGGCCTGCGGCGAGGGCGGCAGTGTGGGGGCTTGCGCAGCCTCCTGGTCCGTGCGGCTGTCCGCAATGGTCGCGCGATCGCCGCGTGACGCTTCGAGCCCCGGACGCTTTTCCGTCGCGGGCGGGGTTTCCGCCGACGGCGTATCAACTGTGAGGCCCAGATCCATAAAGCGAGCCACGCGCGCTCGCGCGAGCTCCAGCACATCCGAGCCGAACTTGAACCCGATGCCGAGCGACAGCGAGCGGCCGAAGGCCTGTACACCGATCGCGACGTGCGCACGCCCGCCGATGCCGGCACCCTCCAGCAACACCAGCTCGACGGCCACGGAGAGGCTTAGCGAGAGCGAGAAGCCCGCACTCAGGGACACGGTGTACCGCCACACCTTGAAGCGCAACCACACGGCTACAGCCACCGCCACGGTCACGTTCAGTTGGAACGACCCGTACAGCATCGAGCCTTCCCTGGCCTTGAGCGAGAGATAGGCGAGTACTTTTGCCTCCAGCGCGAACGTCGCGGAGGCACTGGCTGATGCGCCGAGACTGTCACCGCCCACCCGGCCGGAGAAACGTGCATGGCCCGCGCCGCGAAAGGCGATGCCCATGAGCATGCCCGCGTCCTCGATCCGGTAGATGAGCCCGCCACTGCAGCCGATGTAGAAGTCTCCGTTGCGGTCCCCCATGTCGATGCCGAGCTCATAAGGCCAGCCCAGCTCGAAGTGGAAGAGACCCGGGCGCAAGTACAGCGTGGCGGAGAAGCGCGTGCGCTCGATGGCCTTCTTGAGCGTGTCCGGCAGCGGCGGGTGGTTGCCCACGTGCCCCTTTCCGTCCGCGATAAAACGGGCCAGGAATTCCTGCCGCGGCGCCGACAGGTACAAGTAGCCCCGCTGCGTCGGGTTGGACTTGAGCGCCGCGTTCTCTCCCGCGCCGATCCAGTCCGCGTAGTTCACGGACACCCAGGAGCGCACGTTCATGAGAAAGGTGAGGTCCGAGCGGATCGCCGCGATCACGTCGAAGAGGAGCGGGTTCGGAAGCTCCTTTTCCCCCTCGGCGTTGTAGCTGTCACTGGTGGATGCCGCGGCGACGGTGAACATGGCACGCATCGCGAGCGTCAGCCCGTCGTTGCCGTAGGTTGGCTCCCAGGCACGGATCGAATCGAGGCTGCCCTGGTGCTTGGACACCTCGTCCAGAATCTTGATCAGCTCCTTGGGCGATGAAGCGCGTTCGGCCTGCGCGATCCCCGCGAGCGTGTAACGATAGCCGAACCCAAAGCCGACTTCACGCAGGTACAGCGTGCCGATGGGTGTCGGGATCTGCTGCGCGAGCTTGTTTTTCTGCGCGTAGAAGTAGAACGCGTGCTTGGGCGCGGAGTTCGCGACCTTGTCGCGCAGCTCGAGGAAGCCCATGCTGGCGGACATCGGCGCCCATCCCTTGAGCTCGATGCGGCCCGCGGCGAGGAAGCCCTTGGCCGTCACGTTGGCGGGCAGGGTCTTGGGGCTGAACAGCTCCGGCAATTTCTCGTCGACGGCAATGGCTGTGCCCTCGATGGACGCCATGCCGATCTGCAGGCCCACGGTGAGGCCATCGAAGCGGACCCGGGGGAAGTTGGACGGTGCCTTGGCCGCGGCGATGTAAAGCTGGTGGCAGTCGATTCGTGAGCTGATCACGTCACCGAAGGCGAACTTGACCTGTCCGGACACCGAGATCGCCGGATCACCCCCGAACGCCTGCGCGGAGGGATGGAACCCGATACCGCGCAGCTCGAACTTGAAGATGTCGAAGAAGTTGCCGGTCTTGGGCGGCTCGCACTTCACCTGGAAGGAGATCGAGCGCATCAGCACCCGCGCGTCGCTCGTGAGCGGCGTCTTCTTCAGCTGGATTTCGAGGTTGCCGAGCTGCTTGAGCAGGCCCTCGGTAGCCTCGCCCCGCGCCGGCGTGAAGCGCGCGCTGCCGGTGAGCAGGAAGTAGAAGTGGTAGGCATTCTCTTTCGCGAAGCCCATCCCCAGTTCGGTGATGTCCAGCCGGAAGCGTGTGCTTTCGCAGACGATCGGATCACCTGCCTTGTCGAGGCGTGCTTCGGCACTTTCCACTTCGATCCCGCCGCCTTCACCGGCGATCAGGCTCAGCGCGATATTCGCATTGGCCTCACCAATGAGCGCGCGCGGGAGCTGCCCCGAACCGGCCAACGAGCCGCCCAGCAGCTTCGATTGGCGGATGGAGATGCCACCGCTGGTGAACTTGAAGGGCACGTCGACGCCTCCGAGCGTGACGGGTTCGGGCGAGATATTCGCCTGGAGCGTCAGCCCGTTGCTGGCCACCTGGAACTCAGGCACATCGAACACGAGGCCGCGGCCGGACGTGGCGACAGCGCCGTAGGTGATGGTCGCCTTCGCGCCGTTGCCGAGGCCGAAGGACTGGCGGCCGCCGCGTAGGTCGAGGGCGAGCGCTTCGTATTTGCCCGTGCCGGGTACCTTGCGATCCAGCTCTACATTGAGTCCTAACAAGGAGAACGGGAAGGGCGCTTCCTTCATGAGCGAGATTCGATCGGCACCCGTCAGCCGTGCCGAGAACGTACGAAGATCTACCTCCACATTCAAAGTGATTTCCGGCGTGATGTCCTTGCCAAGAACCACTTGGACAACCAGCCCCATCGTGAACTTCCCACCGCTCACCTCGGGATCGGTGGTGCGCGTCACCTTCACGTATTGGCCAAGCTTGTCGATGAAGCTTTCCCCATCGGCCTGTGCGCCGGGATCGGCTTTGGGGAACAGGTTGAGCAGCGCGTCCTTCAGGGCACTGACATCGACGTGCGGCTTCACGCTGAAGAAGTCATCCCAACGTGCATCGACCAGCCGGCTGTCTTCCGGGATGCAGACGGCCTTCACATCGGCTCCCAGTGCGACCGAGGTGCCGGTCCCGCCATCGAACGTCTGGAAGACTTTCACTTCACCTCGCTTCAAGGCGACCAGCACAAGATCCTTTTCCGTATTCCGCGACAAAAGCATGACGCTGAGGAGTCGTTTCGGGTTTCCGAAAGCACCCTGTGGCGGCTGCTGGACATCGGAGGGCTTCTTGTTGCCCGATTTCTCATCGATCAGATTCAGGGGCTCTGCGGGCGAACTTTCGCGCGATATCCACAAGTCCGTCGCGAGCACGGCGAGCGGGTCCTCGTTCTTGAGCGTCCGGATGCCGACCCCAAGCCACTGCTCTTTGACGTCGAGCACCAATGAGGGTCGTGCTTCCAGCGAGTATCCAAAGTCGAAGCCCACCGCGTTTGCGAAGTCCTTGTAGTCAAGCTGTACGTCCTTGCCGCTGGGCATGATGCAGATCTGCCGAAGCGACCAGTTCCCCGCATCGAGACGGACTTCGATGACGAGGTCCTCAAGCGAGGGACCATTCAACGAGGGAACGTCAAGCTTTGCGAGCTTCCGGTAGAGTTCCAGCAGCGCGTCACGGATGGACTCGCCAATTCCCACCAGCACACCCCCGGCCGCTCCCGCCTGATCGGCGAGCCACTGAGCGGCAGCGCCGAGCATTTCACCTAGGCGCTCCAGGAATGCTTTAAGCCGGTCCAGCTCAACGTCAGGCATGCCAAGCTGGGGCAACTGCACCGCTCCTACGATGCGAATGGAATTCCCGACCAGCTCTCCGACTCTGCGCAACAAATTCAATGGATACGGGGGGCGCAGTTCCAGCGTGGTCAGCTTCGTGCGCATCCCGCCCTCGGTTGTGTCGAGTTCGACCTCGAAGCCCACCTTCAATGGCAATGTCAGCTTGGGATCGTTCGCACAGGCGACCACCAGCTGATCCAGCGTGACCGTCAGCTTGATCTCGGGCTTCGTCACTCCGCCGACGACCACCGGGGCGACGTCGATCTTGCCGGGACCCAGACGGACCGTGAATGGGCCGGCTGGAATATCGGGCACGGAACCGGTCGGAATCTCCTGCTCCGTGACATCGACCTTCGCGGAGAAGGCAAGTTTCTCGCTGCCCTTCAGGTCTACGTTAGTGAGATGGAGAATCCTGTTCGCAGGCACCATGTCGCCGATGAACACCGACGCTTCACCGAGCGGTGCCGTCGTCACAGACATGGATCCATCCGCCACCACAAGCTTCAACCGTGGCTCGGTGTCCCACCTTGCCTTCACGTCACCCAGCAGCGGGATGGAGCCAAGCCCAAAAGACGGGATACCGCCGAAGGCGAAGTCGATATCGTCGAACTTCAGGTTAGGCAGCTTGAACTCGGGCAGCTTGAGGTCGAAACTGGCGAGCGTCGGAACGTCGATGTTCATCCTGGCCGTGAGCCCTGCGCCAGCAGCCGCCACGGCAAGCACGAGCTTCTGGCGCTCCGGGTCTGCGGCGTCCTGCAGATTCACCTGCACCGTTACGACCGCGGACGCCTCGGCGCGAATGAAGAACTCCGCCCGGCCCGCGTCGTCTTGGTCCAGCAGACTGGGCGAAATCTCCGCGCTCGCCTCCAGAATGGAGTCACCGACGAAGGTCAAACCGAAGAAGGTCTGTGTCGCCTGCAGGTCCTTCGTGACAAGAATCGAGCGCTTGGCGGTGAACTCGTCTCGCAGACGTTGTCGCAGGCTTTCGGCGCTGCGGCGCGCTTCGAGATCGACGTCGCTGCGGATTTCAGCCAGCGTTTTGAAACGCAGGTCGCTATCCCTGTTAAGAAGGTCAGCCGGGATGTTGAGCGGCTCTTGGAATACGAGCACTGCATCAACGTTCGACTGCCGAAGGACGAGCGCTTCAGCGGCAAATGGCCCGGTGGAACCGTGATCGGTTCCCCGAAGGCTCACGCTCACCATCGCCCCTGAGTGCGTAAGCACCAAGCTTGCGGACATCGCCCCTCCCTTAGAAGGTTCTTTCGCCGGTCATTCGGCCGTGCTGTGCGCGACCAACTGCGGAAACCGCGATCACTGCGTGGTTCCGGCAGGTCAGCACCGCACGCTAAGAGGGAAGCATGTGCCGGTCAAGCTCATGTCATCGCAGGGCGGTGACGGGCCCGTCGGTCCCAAGTGCGCGTTTTACACAAGTAAGGGGCAACTGGGATCCCCAAATCTGGGGATGCGGCAAAGTGTCCGACCATTCACGATCCGTCCGCGCTTGGGCATGCCAAGCACGGGCGTCAGTTCAAAGTGTTGAGGCGGGCGACGCGGTCGCATTCTTCGTTCACGCGGCGGGCTTGCCTAGGATCGACCATCGGCGCGTTCTCAGCCTCAGCACGCGCGTTCTTGCGCGCGGCTGCAAGCGTCACCAGGGGTGATAGTGCCCGAGGCTTAACTTGGCTTCCTTGCCAAGTTGCTTGTAGCGATAGACCCACGCCTTGCCGGTCGGACGCACGCGAAGGTAAAGACCCTCGCCATCCGTCAGCAAGTATTCCTTGTCACGCGGCGCTGCCGCCTTGATCAGAAGCTCGTTGAGTTGCCTCATGGTGTACCCAAAAATGACTGCTGTTGAAAAGCAGAACTTCGTCGCGGCGCGATGGCGATCAGCGTGAGGTGGTCGATGCCCAGTCCGTGGCGTCTGGGCGTCCGCGACCCGGCTGGATGGGGAAGCCATGCGACGCATTGGTTGGCGGTCGGAAGGAAGCGCTACCTCAGCGGCCGCACTCGGCTGCATCGGAGACGAGTTTCCATCCAACGAACCTTGCCACACTTCGCAGGTTGCTCGCCGTACGCGGTCCGTGCGTAGACCATCGGCGGGTGTGTCCCATGTACCAACCCTGCTCGAAACGGGCACCAAGGCGATCGTTCAAGATTTCCAGTTCCGGCGCGGTCAACGCACTCAGATCCCGACTCGCCGGCGCTTGCAACACGGTTCCGACACAAGCCAAGTACGCACTGCGCCCGCAGACCAGGATCGCCCGATGCGTCGGCGCGATTTCTGATCGGAGCCGCTTAAGGTTGTCGGGCGCGCAGACGTCCGCATCCAGGGGCGCGCAGAAGCCCATCAGCTTGCCGCTCGGCCGCGGCCAGCGCGGGAACGAATTCGTGCAGGTCAGGTGCCGTGCGCGGACGTCTAGGAACGCCGCTTTGAGACGATGGCGATCAGACTGATCCAGCTTGCCGTCCTTGGGCCAGACAAACTTCTGGGATGCGGTTGCCCAAGCGATGCCCGCGGAGCGGAGTGCGTGAAAGAGGTTGGCGCCCTGTTGCCCGAACGATGGCACGCCGGACGCCGCCTCAGATGGTCCTGGCGCTTCATTCACCAGCAGCACCGCGGGGCCGCATGCGTCGCCATGCGACGCGACTGCGCGCTCGTGATATTCGATGTGGGGCATCGTGCGGATTTTGCGCGCGCCGCACAAAGCTTGCGCGAGCAAGATGAGACCGGGGGAATAAGAGTGCTTGCGCCAGAAGAACAGCTTTCGCGCAACGGCGGCAGCACTTCCTTTTGCTGCCAGAATTGCGGGCCGCGACGGCAGGCTCAAGGCTAGATGGGGATGACATTCGAGGGGGTCAACGACATGGACGGTCAAGAAGCTGCGCCTGCGCGCTCTGTGATGCTGAAGCTGCCAAGACTGGTCTTAGCCGGGGGGCGATACGTTACGCGTGGCAGCCCCCGCAATGGCGGACTCGCTTCGGTTTACCGTGCCACCGACACGGAGACCGGCGAGACCGTGGCTGTGAAAGTCTTCCGCTGCACCGGGGCGCCCGATGACGTCGTCGAGGAATCGTTTCGTCGCGAAGTGCAAGCCCTCTCAGAACTCAAGCATCCCCATGTCATCCGGATCCACGACTTCGGGCGCGATGATGAAGCGGACGTTCACTATCTCGTTATGGATTGGGTCGAGCAGGACCTCAAGGGGCGCTATCTTGACGACGTGCCTCATGCAGCCGCCTTTGAAGACTGGGACTCGTACTACGAGCGGGTGGGCCGGCCCGTCCTGGAAGCCCTGGCTTTTGCACACTCGCGGGGAATCGCCCACCGCGACGTCAAGCCGAGCAACATCCTGCTGACGCCCGAGGGACAGGTCAGGCTATGCGATTTCGGAATCTCAAAGATCCGGAATTTCCTAGCGCCGGGCGTCACGCTGAGCCATTTTTCCTCCGTCCCCTTTGCCCCCCCGGAGCCGGACGATGGCAGCCACAGCTACAGCCGGGATATCTATGCGTTTGCGGCACTGAGCCTGTGCCTTCTGAGTGCAGCACCGCTCGTGAGCGCATCGGATTTGCAGCGCGCAGTCGAGACGCTCGAAATGGCGGTGGACCTGCGACGCATCCTGCGACGCTGCCTTGACCAGGATAATCCTTCCGACCGGCCGGCCATGGCGTCGGTGCTCCTCGCAGAGCTAGTGCGGGCAGTCCCTGCGCCGCAGGCACCGACGCCGTTGGTCCTGATTACGCTGACCAACAATGTGCGTCTGACCCTGGAACATGACTTGGGCATCGACGGAGCCGGCGCCGACAGCTTCATCGTGGCCGATCTGCTCCAAGCCACCGGCGAACAAGAACCCGAACAGGCTGACAGGCCCGGTTGGAGTATGCGCATCTACGGGTCGAAGTACGGTTATGTCGCGCGCATGGACGAGACCCGCTCCCGGCTGGTGTTGGTTGGTGCGCGTGACTACTCGGTTTCGGAGCTGGAATGGAAGTCGCGCCAGGCCTTTGAACTATGGGTCCGACTGAACGTTACCGGGACCTCGCTGGAACTTTCAAATGTCGCCCTCTGCGCGCTGCGTGAGCGCCTGGCAGAGGCTCAAGAGTTAAGAAAGCATCGCCGCTTGGAGGAAGGCGAACGCAAGCTGTTCAACAAGTGGCTGGACCTTCTGTCTGCCAAGTCCGACCTCGAGAGGCAGAGGTGCGTGTCTCTGAAGTACGAGAAGCGCGAGGAACACCAAGAGTTCGTCCGGCTGACGCTTCAGGAGGGGCAGGACAGCAGCCCCCTCGCTGACCAGCAGGTGGTCATCGAAGTCGGAAGGCGCGCGGAATTTCAAGGCGTCGTGGTCCGAGCGCAAGGCGCGATGCTGCTCGTGCGTCCCGGCGAAAAGAACAGGATCGGCATCTCGTCTCTGCCGGAAAAGGGCATCGTGCAAACGGACTCGACCCGCACCGACATGGCGCTCGACCGCCAGCGGTCTGCGGTCGAGGCAGTGCGCCATGGACGGTCGGTCAACCCCGAGCTCGCGCGTCTGATCGCCAATCCTGCAACCGTTTCCGTCCCCCCGATTCCTGAGGTGGAGTTCATTCAAAAGGACATGGACGACGACAAGCAGGCGGCGGTGCGGGCTGCCCTCGCGGGCCCGGACCTGTTGGTTGTGGAGGGACCGCCCGGCACGGGCAAGACCACCTTCATCACTGAGCTGGTGCTGCAGACGCTGCGGACTCAACCCAATGCGCGCGTGCTTTTGACGTCGCAGACTCACGTCGCGCTTGACAACTCGCTCGAGCGAATCATGGCCCGTTCCGATGGGTCGGTGGAAGCCATTCGCATCGGCCAGCGCGACGACGACCGGATTGCGCCATCGACACGCCGGCTTCTGCTGGATGAGCAACTGCCCGCGCGACGTGAAGCGGCGCTCGCCTCCGGCACCGCGTTCATCCAGGGGCGGGCGACCGAGGCCGGTGTGCCGTTGCGCGAGATTCAACGCTCGATCGCGCTCGAGACCTTCCTTGGCCTGAAGTTTCGCCTTGAATCCGTCATTGCGCGCAGCCAGGCGGCCCTTGGTGTCCTGGACACCCATGGGGAGACACCCTTGTCTGCGGAAGTGATCCGGCAGCACCGTGACGAATTGACCGGTTTGGCGGCGGAGCAGGTCGATCTCGAGCAAAGCCTGACTAAAGCACGAAAGGACCTGGCAGCGCATGTTTCCTCGGACATGCTGGCAGAGGTGGTGCGATGCTCCGCGGAGGAGTTGACAGGCCTGGTGACCATGTTTGACAACGCCTCGCCTGCCGCGCCGCAGCTCAAGGAACTGCTACACATTCACGCGGACTGGGCTGCCGAATTTGGCCGGAGCATCGAATTCAAGGCCGCCTTGGTGGCGTCCGCGCAGGTCGTGGCGGGTACCTGCCTGGGCGTGGCCAGCGTCCCCGGCAAGAACGAACTCACCTACGATCTTTGCATCATCGACGAAGCGTCGATCGCCACACCGACCGAGGTCCTGGTGCCGATGGCGCGTTCGCATAGGATCATCCTGGTGGGCGACAACAAGCAACTGTCGCCGTTTCAGGACCGAGACTTGGAGAAGAAGGGAATGCTCGAGCGCTATGGTCTCGCGCCGGCCGACCAGAAGCTGACCCTATTCCAGCGCCTGACCGACGCGCTTCCCGCGGAACTGCACAAGACGCTCACCACTCAGCACCGCATGCTGCCGGCGCTGGGTCAGTTGGTTTCCGACTGCTTTTACGACGGCGAACTGCGCAGCGTCACCCGGTCACCGGCTGCGCACTTGCAGGGCGCGTGGGCCCGACCTGTGATGTGGTTCTCGACGTCGCAACTGGCCCGTCGCCAGTCACGCACGGTCGGAACCTCGCACTACAACGATACCGAAGTAGAGGTGATCGTGAGGCTCCTTGCGGGACTGGACCATTCCATCCAGGCTGGCGCACAGAAGGACAAGCCTGTCAGCGTCGCACTCCTCACAGGGTACGGCGAGCAACGGCAGCGGCTAGACCAGAGCGTGCACTCACGCCGGCACGAATGGCGCAGCTTCAGCGACATCTATGTCAACGTGGTGGATGCGTTTCAGGGGAGGGAAGCGGATGTGGTGCTCTTCTCAATCACCCGGTCAGGGGTCGAGCACCTCGGCTTCCTGAAGGAGATGGAACGCATCAACGTGGCCCTGTCGCGCGGCAGGGAGCTGTTGGGCATCGTGGGGGACTTGCATTACTGCCAGACCGTCCAGGGCGCGATCAATCCGCTCAAGCGCGTGGTCGAACACATCCGGCACAACCCCGCAGATTGCCAGGTTCAGGAGTTGACGGCATGACGCTGCAAACGATGCTCAACGAGGCGGCCCACAGTCGTCCTGGCCAGCAGCTGGTGTGCTTCAAGGAAGCCGGCCTTCCCGTCTATGTCCTGCATGTGCGACTGCTGTTGAAAGAAACGCGGCCACTTCCACCGATTGAGACGGCGGTGCTGCGCGCGGTCCGCGCCGGCCTCAGTGCGCCGCAGGACATCTTCAGCTTCCTCGGCCTTTCCGAGCGGGCCATGGTGCCGGTCCTTGCTGAATTGAACAAGAAGGAGTTCATTCAGTACAGCAAGGCGGCTGGTGCGGCGCACGCCACGCTCAAACTCACGGCGCCGGGTCGAAACGCAGTTGCCGAGGCCTGCGCCGTCGTTCCCGTGGAGCGGACTGTACCTATTTGCTGGGATGCCTTGACGCGCAAGGTGATCGCAGTGCCACCCGAGCAATTGAATCGATCGAGGGACATGACCGAGCTGGGCCGGGTTGAGATACCAGGCTCCAAGGCGCGCACCTTGACACCCGCCGATATCGGCTTGGAGTATCTGGACACCATCATCGAACGATACAAGCCGGCGCTGACCCTGAAGCAGGAATTGGTAGCCATCAAGAGCATTGACCGCCGCGAGCTCCGGTTCTTGGACTGCCTCATGCTCTTTTACCGTCAGACGGCCGAGCCCTCGGTCATCGACGTGGCATTCTGGCGCGAGGATGGCGCTTCGATGCCCCATGAGCAGGCATTTCGCCAAGCGGGCGGGCCAGACCGCGTGGGTGCTCGACTATTGATGCGTTCCGAATCGCTGATTCAGGACACTACAACGAGTGAGCCGCAGGAGAGCACCGACCCGGCTTTGCCCACGACAACGCCTCACACGATCTCAGATCCGGAGGAGGCGGTGGACGAGACACTGGAGTCGCTTCTGTGCCATCGGCATCCCGAAATTCTTCGCAACGCCTTAAGGGATGCACGCCAGAGATTGCTTATCATTTCTCCATGGATCCGGCACCACGTCGTTGACCCACCGTTCCTGCGCGACCTGGAAGCGGCCCTTGTCCGCGGCGTCCTGGTCCATATTGGCTATGGCATCGACGAAGGCGACGTGCGGCGCCCCGGCGCGCCGGCCGCTGCAGGGCAGAACAAGCCAGCAATCACGCCTCAAGCGAAGCGGGCGCTGGACGCGCTGGCCAAGCGCTTTCGAAACTTCCACTTCGTCTACATCGGGAACACCCATCGGAAGCTGCTTGTCTGCGACCATGAGTTTTCCGTGGTAACGAGCTTCAACTGGTTGTCGTTCAGAGGCGATTCGCGCGATAAGCCGCGGGACGAGTTCGGCCAGCTGGTCAGAAAGCGGCGGTACGTGGACAGGCACTATGCGGACGGCCTCGCGCTCCTTGAGCATGGGTACAAGGGCTTGGAAGGCGGTCAACCGCACCGATGAGCCGAGCAGACCGGTGGACGATGACCCAGTCGAAATATTGTTGAGGTGTAGCCAGCTCGCAGCTTACCGCTGACATTGAAGAATGGGGGGCATCGAGGCAGAGGAAGCTTTTCGCAGCCCGTGCTTTGCCGCGGAATCTCAAACAAGATCAATAGGTTGGGGATTGTTCAGGACGACTAGTAAAGACCTATGTCATTAGGCCGAACCTTCTTTCTATCCGTGCTTGACGTTGCCATGAATGAGCGAATTACTAGCCTCGCACCCGGTGTGATTCCTATCGGAAATGCATCATTCTGTCGGCAGAGCATGGGCTTTCTTTTCATCAATGATGATTTCTCCATTGATGAGGTAAACATCGATCTCACCCTTATCAGCAAGTCGCGAAAGAAATTCAAAGCTCTCCAACTTGGTATCGAGCAACTCATCGAGTTGCCCCTCAATGTCAGAAATTGAACGTTTCTGCCGAGAAAGCGTCAGTTCCAAATCTGCAAGAGTCCAGTTATCTACGTCGTAGCCCTTGTTGCATTGGAGGATGAGTTTTTCATACTCCCTAGCACCTTCCTTGTGCGCTTCAATCCTCCCGTCAAAGACTTTGCGAATTGAGTCTTTCACTCGGACGACCGACTGCTTGCTGCGCTCGATATTACTTGGTGAATAATTGCCACTCAAAACAATCTGACAAATTTTTCCAGCAAGAAACCGTTCATATGCAGCAAAGACATTATGTCGCATCATCTGGCGCAAGAATTCAATAGGATTATAGGTGGTTTTATGCCCATGTGGACTGATTACCCCCTCCAATTTCCCGTCGAAGGTTTTGTATGGCACGTGATTAGCGTGGCTCTGCCTATTCAGCTCCTCCCGCATGACGATCAAAAGCTCAAGGCACTCATCGGTGTTCCTTACCATGCGGGACAGATTCAAACGCACCATCTCTTGGTCCATTTCCGGGATGCTCTCAAAGCAGTCCAATATGACCTCGGAAATTCGCTCGAGCCTCGCGTGATCGCCAACGATCTGGCGACTTCTAATATCTGCACAGACGTTGGAGATGTAGCCAAGCCGATTCTGAATCGCACCAAACATGCCCATCGTCAGTAGCAAGGGCAGAAAATTAGATGCAGCCGGAGCATCGACTCGCTCAAGTCCTGCTACGGCTGCGATCCGGCCCTTCTCAATAACGCTGGTCGTTTTCAGACCGGACAGCTCGCCCGACCCAATGGTCATTAGGCTCTTTGGCGAGCCTTTTTCAAAAACGACGCGATAGAAGTGCTCATTCGCCGAGCCGCCGATGCTTCTAAGGAAGTAGCGGTTTACCTCTCCGACCCAAGGCGCATTTGAGTAGTAAACGGGATTCTTGATGAGGTTCGCCAGGCCAGGAACGCGCCCAAACAGAACTTTGATATTCTTTTCCCATTCTTTCAGCTCTCTCTTTTCCACGGATCGTTCCCCAAAAAAAGTATTCTGCCCATTTCGGACTAGAAATCGAAGTTTCCTACCGCTGGTACGCTGTGGACGACTGTCGCGCGTGACGTCACAGCGAGTAATGAGCGTCGAAGTTGTCCACGTTGGGTTAAGTTCTGGCATCGTCGGCGTGGCCGCATGGGTACTCAATGCATTCTTGCGCTGGCAACAACCTCAGCGCTCCTTGCGCATCCATCGCCACTCTGCCCTCCTGGATCAGCTGCTGTCGCAACGCGGCCTTCGGCTAATATCTTCTTTAGTCCATCGCACCCACTCCGAGGAGCAAGACGAAGAGTGGAGCCATATCAAACCTGCGCAGCCTGATGCCGGTGGCGCCGGTGATTAAGCGCTTGGGATGTCGATCAGTTCATGCGGGAGTGATGTCAGGCAAGCCGAAGTCGACCTGTAAGGCGATCACAAATGATGGCTATCGACGATCATCAACGCCACTTATCACCCTCTACGCCAACCAAAGATGCCAGATATCGATTGAGCCCGGAGTATGTTTGAGCGGAGTCTGATGGGAGTATGTGAACTTTCGCCCATGGCGCGATTTAGCAAGATCACCAATGCTGCCTCCAGCAGAAGTTGGTGGTACCTCTACGGCATAGCGCGACGGCACCGTGGCCATATCCGCCTTGAGGAAGGGCAGCAGTCGAGTTTCAATGGATGACCCGTCGCGTACGTAGCCAACCATAAACGCTTCTTGACGCGCCCAAGCGTATTCCCCCGTCAAGAATCGGCTTAGCCCGTTATTGCAATACATGCCTTCTGTTTTGGTCGAATCGAGAATCTTCGCTTCTGCGATAAGAGGGAAATTCCTTCTGTGGCTTGAAAGATAAATTGAGAGGTCCGGACGTTTCTCGATATGAGACGCATCGGCGCTTGAGCTTTCCGCTCCTCGAACCACGCACATTACAAGCTGTCCCCAAAAGATGTCATGATCGATCAACGAGTTCAGTCGCGCTACCAGCAAAGCTGTTACCTCCGCCTCGCTTCCGGTAGCTACAATAGCCGGCCACGCTTGCTGGATCTCCTGAAATGCGCGGCTGAGGCCCTCAGCAATCACTTGAAGATGATCCCCATCAATGGGATCTAGAGGGAGGCTCAAACCACGCGTCAGTTCACCAATCTGATCAACTCTCGGGTGAATCGCTGAAGGCTTCATACCTCGCCGTGACCTTTCAGCACATCCAAGTGTGACCAAACTATTCGCTGCGCCAAGAGTCGCGCTTGGGTATCACTCCAGTAGCGCCTCTGAGCCAAGCGCCCAATCAATAGGCCACTGCCTTCGTTTCGAATAAGAATTTCAGAGCTTGTCACGTCATCGGCAGCACGCAGCAGTCCCTCCCATTCTCTGTCAGTAATAGAACTTTTCTGACCTGCTTGGCCGACACGCAAGTCGATCGCATTCCACGGCGCAGAAGTCGAGCGAAGTCCCAAGTCGATCATAAGATTTTTCCCAAATCGCTTGGTCCAAGGAGTCAACTCTTTGAGAAGAACGCCACAAAACCGCTGCTTCTGCTCGAGACTCGGAGGTTCTTGGGCTCTGCGTTTGTTCGCGGAAAATGGAAGACTGAATTCCAGCGTGTCTGAAATCACCTGCAGGTCGCGCACACCAATACCGTAGAGACCAGCCACCCATTCATCCACCTCGTCCCAAGAGATCTGCCCGGTGCGCAGCTGATCAAAAAGACGTGAAATTTCCTTGCGCTGATCTTCTGTGATTTCGTCGAAGTTGGGAACTGGAATGCGATCGAGAGTTGCTTTCTCTATAACCTCGCGCTCGAAACCGAATTCTCCGCTTGTGACAAGCGAAATCCATACTGCGAGCTTGCTGCCCAAAATCAGCGCAAGATAGCGAACAAGCTCAACAGCATTCGGATGTGTATAGGGACTGTATCCATAAAACGTCTCATTGAAGACAAGGTCTTCCTCTGAGACAGCAATTCCGATGCGCCCGGTATCAGCAGGGGGGGACTTGTGGACAACGACCATCGGGCCGCGGAAGATGTTGATTGATCTAAGACGATGGACACGAGGCTGCGAAAATTTCGTTAGAAGACTCTTGCTATCGATATAAATTTTAGTGAAGGATTCCGCGTTGACCTCGGGCAGCCCCAGAAGAGCACTGCTATCGATGCCGGCAAGACCATCAGGGTGGCGCACCTCGCTGCTGTCCCGAAGCAGCTGATAGCCATTTCCGCTACCGGCCATTTGACCTCGCGTACCAACACCCATTTTCTCCCGCCAGTACGTCTCGAGCGTCGGATGACCCTGTGCTCGAATTCGATCAACAATCGCTAGGTCTGCCTTAGTTCCTCTAAAGAGGATCTTTAAAATCTCAGGCGTTTCAGACAGTTGCGCAGAGCGCACGACCTCAGCATTCAACGCGTCGATCCGCATGCTTCCAGCATCGTTCAAGGATTCTTCAATCTTTGGGCTGATGAAGCGAAAGCCTCCATCGAGCGCGGGAACCCGATTGGTTGCAAACAACATGCAAAACGGTGCGGAGATCTCCGGCCATACTCGTGTCTGGCGTAGCTCGGAACCGTTGATGACCGATGTGACATCTAGTGCTTCAAAAAGCGCCTGACGCGCCTCAACCATTCCGTCGCCCTGCTGAAATAGTAGGCGAGCATGAAGAGCAAACGCAATCTGCCCACTAGGCTTTGCCCACTCCATCGCTTTCCACACAAATGGGAGGTCGAGGCACTCATTCGGCAATGGCGGCTCTGGAGAAATACCCCTTTTCGCCGCAATACGAGCTATCGCCGTGCGCACGAGATGCCAGTCAGGCAGCTTTGTGCCACTGGACCATGGCGGGTTGCCAATCACAAGATCGTATTTCCCAAGATGCGCCTTGTGGACAGACGGTCCTAAACTGCCTAGGCGTCCCCCCTGTTTTTTCTCATCATCTGTAAATCGATGAAGCACCCTGTCACGTAAATTTTTTGAGAAACGAAGCTTGTCGACCGGCTTGGGATGCGGGTCGAGTTCGATCGACATCAAGTAGAGGCCAAGCGCAGCGAAGCGCAATGCGACTTCGTTAATATCGAAGCCGACAATCTGCTTATACAGAATAGATCGAAGCTCGCGCGTATTGGGACGTTTCCCGTCTGCACGCCAACGCTCAGCAACGAGCTCCCGAAACGCAATCAACAGGAAGACTCCCGCACCCGCAGCGGGATCCAAAATCTTTGCGTCGCGTCCAACTTTTGAACGCTCCAACGCGCGAAACGATGCCCGGACCATCAGGTCCGCAATAGGCCTAGGGGTGTAATAGCCCCCTTCGCGCCGCTGCTGTGCAGGTGCATGATTGCGAAGGTACAGTTCGTAGGATTGACTTAAGACACCGACAGGGATGTGTGCAAAGTCAAGGTTGTCCCATTTCTCTTCCCATCCAAGAAAGAGTTGACTATCTGGTGCTCGCCGGAGAACGTCTCCGAGCAGCAAGTAAGCTTGTTCCGGAAGCGTCTCGAAGATTTCTGGAGACAGGGGAAGTAAATCGCCATTGAATGTTGAGTCGAGCCAGTCGGACGTCGTCTCCGCCGTCACCTTATCGTCGAACAGCATTGCCGAACTACGGACTACAGACATGCTGTCTGGCAGGAGGTTTCGGTCAGCGAGAAAGCGCGTGAACAGTGCCCTACCTACCAGCGAGATCGCGTCCTCGTCGGAGATCCCACCCAGCTTGATCATCTTTGTGATCGTGCCAGTCAAAAGTTTCAAGATGACGCTGGAGATCCATCCGCGCTGATGGATGGCGGCGTTCGGGCGAAAATTCCCCAATTTCGCAAAGGTAGCAAACTTCTCTTCGTCTGCATTGACGATCTCGACACGAGCTTTTTCTATAGAGTGCTTGTCGAGTGCAATACGGTATACGTCGAGACGCCCGGGAGCCACTACACCAAGATAGGGAGCATCGCCCCGCATTGCCAGCAGCCGACGGACTTGATGAAGCTCCTGATCTCCGTTGATCGCGTCTTTGTCGATCAGAAAGATCAGTGGAGCACCTTGCCACTCGTAAACTGCGCAAATGGCACCAAGCACTTTACTGCCGCCGCGACGCGCAGCGAGCAAGGTCGCATATGGCAACAGATCGGGGCCGTCCGTATCAAGGAGCCGCAGCGCGCTTGGGTCGGCCCCGAAGTCAACAAGTGAAGTCGAAATATCAACCATCGACTCACTTCCTTTGGAGTTCACCGCGGTGTCGCGGAGCAGTCGCCTCGCAAAGCCGCTCGACGTTGTAATGGTTCGTCATACATCAAAATCCATATCTTGTTGCGGGTCCCCGCCGAATCGACCCTGGCGTGCTCCGCCGCGCGGCTTCTTGCGGGTAAGCGCAACTTTCGACATTAGCGCCCGATAGTCCCCGCCCAGTTCGCTCACCCCTACGATGAGAACTGCGATTAGCGCAATGTGGCTCGGCAATTCGTCACCGCGTGCGTAATTCGATATCGAATTCGGATTCATGCCCATCAGATCGGCAAATGCCCGAACACTGAGGCCGATTTTCTGAAGCTGCGTAAGAAATTCGGCGTATGACATGCGCGGAGTACGTTGCTACATAATTCTGTGCAAGATACCACATAAATCTATGTAGTCAATCGAGGGCTGCCACCAGCGGTGGTTTGCACGCGCAGCACACACGAGAGCGTTGATCTCAACAGTCGTTGGTTAGAGGGCGGTTACGCGTTCAGGGCACCCCTGAGCTGGCCCCTTGAATGACAGGACACGGTCTATCGCTTATCTTTCAAGATAGGAGTAGGACTGTGAGTACGACTAGGAATACGGATACCGTTGAA
>LNAP01000554.1_pt1 | contig 41478 bp, 40 predicted proteins | sample 602601 | NCBI WGS metagenome assembly LNAP01 (sample SAMN02440304, study PRJNA202911) | soil metagenome | biome: Subtropical and temperate rainforests or woodlands; isolation source: soil samples (1 kg each in a 20% v/v slurry with milli Q water) were... ...
GCTGACCTTGGCTCACCAAAGCCCTCGTTTGTTCACCTGGGCAAGTAGCTCAGACAGGGCTTTCAACGATTCCGCCTCTCTCAATATCTCGGTAACCTTTGGTGCTGGAGGAAACGAAATTCCAGCCACCTCATGTGTGCGCTTGAGCACCTGCTCCACAAGGCTAGTACGTGGAATGAGCATGTAGTGCACATCGCAATCGAGGCCGCGAGCCAAGCGAGCTAGGGTGTTCAATGTGATGGTCCCGTCTGCTTCGGCTTGTTCCAATTTGCGAATTCCTTGGGGTGTTACGCCAACCCGCGCGCCCAAAGCTCTCGAACTCATGCCCAAAGCCAGTCGGACAGTTTTTGCCCAGCCACACCTGGGTGTGCCGTCTCGCTGCAGTTTCGCGAACTCGCAAAACTGCCGATCTAGCTCGGCCAAGCGGGTGAGGTCCAGACGATTCTTCAATGGAGTGGCAGGCAGATGTGGCAACAGGCTGGTTGCCTAACAGGCTGCTGAAATACTCCCCAACGTCACTGCCCAGCTGCCGCCTTGCCAAGACAATCGAGGCACACCCCACCGATGAGATAGAAGAAAGAGCCACCCATGTTGGCGCCACTTGAATTCTGACCCACCCTGCCGATCCAATATTGACCCAGGGCGGATTGCTGAATTTGGAATCAGCAACTGTGGATAAGTGTAGCCAGTAGCCCGTTTAGAACGGTTCGTCTGGCTCTGCTGATGCCGGTGCAGTTATGCTGCCTTTGCGTGCACTCTCTCTGGCCTTGATGCGTGACTTCGCCGCCAGGGTGCTGTGGCGGAAGCGGTGGGACTCATTTCCGGTCTCCACGATATGGCAGTGATGGGTCAAACGGTCCAGGAGCGCTGTGGTCATCTTGGCGTCCCCGAACACCGCCGACCATTCCGAGAAGCTCAGGTTGGTCGTGATCACCACGCTGGTGTGCTCGTACAGCTTGGAGAGCAGATGGAACAGCAGGGCGCCACCGGCCTGGCTGAAGGGCAGGTACCCCAGCTCATCCAGAATCACCAGGTCCAGGCGCGACAGCGCCAGTGCGATGCGCCCAGCCTTGCCCTCGCGCTTCTCCTTCTCCAGTTCGTTGACCAGATCCACCGTGGAATAGAAGCGCACCCGCTTGCCCTTGGCTGCAATGCCCGCCACTCCGATGGCTGTGGCCAGGTGCGTCTTGCCCGTGCCCGGCCCACCAATGAGCACCACGTTCTGTGCCGTCTCGGTGAACTCCAGCGTACTCAGTTGCTTGACCAACTTGTGGTCTATCTTGGAGGCCTCGAAGTCAAAGCCTGCCAGGTCCCGGTGTAGCGGGAACTTGGCCGCCTTCATCTGGTGGCGCACCGAGGCAAAGGCCCGCTGTGCGTGCTCTGCCTGCAGCAGGTGCTCAATCAACCAGCGCGAGGTCTGTATGCCCACATCACTGCTTTGTCCCTCTGCAGTGGTCAACTCGACCCAGGCGCCGGCCATGCCGTTCAGGCGGAGTTCCTTGAATTGAGCAGCAATATCACGCATGGCTCACGCCCTCCATGGCGTCGCCACGCAGGCTGTCGTAGCGCCCGGTGTCGGCCAGTGGTGCCTCCTTGAGATCCAGGGTGCTCTCTATGTTGGGAGGAGGCTCTGGCGCATCAAGCCGAGCCAATACGTTGAGAACGTGCTCGGTGCTGAGCGCGCCCGATTCGATCACCAACTCCACCGCCACCAGCACCGCTTCCAGTCCGTGGCTGGACACGCAGTTGAGCACCTGCGCCATGGTCTTTTCACCGCCCTCATGGCGCATCAAGCCTTGTCGCAATCGCTGCAAAGGCGTCGGCATGTCTGCAAAGGGCGCGCCATTTCTCAGGGCACCAGACTTGCGCTGAATCAGCGCAATATAGTGCTGCCAGTCGTAGCAGATGTGGCCCCGGTTGGGCAGCCTCTCGTGCCGTGCCACGATCATTTCGTCGCTGGCGATCTCCACCCGGCCGGGGTACAGCCGGGTGCTCACGCGCTGGCCTGCCAATTCGCACGGCACCGAGTAGCGGTTGCGCGCCACCGCCACCAGGCAAGTGCTCGACACCTTGGCTGAGCGCTCCACATAGCCATCAAAGGCTGTCGGCATGGGCATCAGTTCCGCACGCTCCTGCTCCAGCATCTCGGCCACGCTGAACGCCTTGTACTCTGGGTGGCGCACCTCCTCCCACAGACTGCGGCAGCGTGCGCCCAGCCAAACATTGAGCTCGGCAAAGCTGCCAAACTTCTGCTGCTGCGCCTCCAGCCAGATGCGCCTGCGGCTGTCCTGCACGTTCTTCTCCACCACGCCTTTCTCCCAGCCGCTGGCTACGTTGCAGAAGTCGGCATCGAATAGGTAATGTGCGCACATCACGGCAAAGCGTGCGTTGACGATGCGGCCCTTGCCACCTTGTCCGCCTTTGCCGCGCGGGACCTTGTCCACGGCCGTCTTCATGTTGTCGTAAATACCCCGGCGAGCCACGCCACCGAGCGCCGCAAAGGAACGGGTGTGGGCGTCAAACAGCATCTCGTGACCCTGGCTGGGGTAGGCCACCAGCCAGAACGCCCGACTGGCGCACAGCTTCATGTGCGACACCTGCATGCGGTGGTAGATACCGCCCACCACCAAGCCCTCTTCGCTCCAGTCGAACTGGAACGCCTCGCCCATCTCGAACTTCAGTGGCACGAACGCCCGGGCGTCCTTGCCAGCGTCGACGCGCCAGGCCCGGATAAAGTCCGTGACGCGGGTGTACCCACCCTCATATCCGCTGGCCTTGATTTGCGCAAACAAGGCGCGTGCCGTGCGACGGTTCTGCTTGGGTCGATGCGCATCGGCCTTGAGCGACTGCTCCAGTTCGGCCACATACGCATTGAGCTTGTTGAAGCCCGCCGTGCGGCTGTAGACGGGCTCCTTCACCTCCTCTGGCTTCCTCAGCCAGCTTCGCACCGTGTTGCGCGATAGGCCCGTGCGCTTGGCTATCTCATGCAACGACACCTTGTCGCGCATGTGCATACGTCGAATTCTTCCCAACATTTCCATGGTGATCACCTTGCATTTTCCCTGCCCAATATTTAGGCAAGGCAAGTAAAACACCTGGGTCAGTTTTGAAGCGGCACATGCCCTCTAAGTGGGTCAGTTTTCAGTCGGCGGCAACACTTCGTAGCTATTGCCGAACTTGCCAGTATTCCCTCCATTCTCATGGTGCCGGTCAATAGTCGCTTCAGAAGCGTTGAGGAACTGGTGCAACACATAAGGCAGAACCCGGAAAACGTAACTCTGGGTAATGCAGGGGCGGGGAGTGTCTCCAATCAAGCAGCGCTCACGTTTCTGGGCTCCTTCGGCGGAAAGGTGACTCCCGTCCCCTACAAGGGAACCGCCCCGGCGATGGTGGACCTCATCGGCGGACAGATCGACGCGCTCTTTGACGCTGCAATCCAAGCGCTTCCTCAAATCAAGAGTGGCAAAGTACGTGCCCTCGCCGTAACTTCATTCGATCGCATTCAAAGCCTTCCGAATGTTCCCACGCTGGCCCAGAGCTGCTGCAAGAACGCAGAACTGATGATCTGGTACGGGCTATTAGCGCCGACCGGGTTGCCTACGGAAATCCAAGAAATTCTGCAAAAGGCAGTCATGAAAGCTCGCGCAGATCAATCGTTTATCAGAGCCATGCAATCTGGCGAAGCGCAGCTTCCCCAGGCTAATGCAGGCTCTGTCGAATTCGCCGACAAGATCTCCGCAGACGTAAAGCGTCTGGCTGATCTGGTTCGGGTCACAGGCTTTAAAAAACAGTAAGTCGAACTCTCCTACCCCAACCCCTCATTCGAGACTTCATATGGCACGCAATACGCAGATCAGTGCAGACAACAACGCCCCCCCAATCACCCGAATCCTCGCCGAGCATGTGGCACGCCATCCTTCTCAGGGATGGGAAGATGCAGTGGAACACGAAGCCCATCGTACCTTTCTGAATTGGCTGGGATGCGCCATTGGGGCAGCGCGCCACGAGACAGCGGACATCACTCTTGCAGCGCTGGCAGAACTGGCAACGTCCCCCCAGTGCACAGTCGCCGGGCGCAACGAACGAGTGGACATGGCTGCCGCTGCTTTGATCAACGGAGTCACATCACACACTTTTGACTTTGATGACACCCACCTCAAGACCATCATCCACCCTGCTGGCCCGGTAGCCTCTGCAGCACTGGCGCTAGGAGAGCATACCGGGGCTAGCGGCCGCAGCATCATTGATGCGCTGGTGCTCGGCATTGACGTGGCTTGCCGGATCGGTAATGCGATGTACCCTGATCACTATGACCGAGGATGGCATATTACCGGCACAACGGGCACGCTGGGCGCAGCCGCTGCATGCGCGCGCATTCTTGACCTTGATGTGCACCAGACACAGATGGCCCTTGGCATTGCGGCTTCTCAACCGGTCGGCCTACGCGAGCAGTTCGGAACGATGACGAAACCCTTTCACCCTGGAGCCGCTGCGCGTGCCGGTCTCCTGGCGGCCCTGCTCGCCGGAAAGGGCTTCACCGCAAGCGAAAGAGCACTGGAAGCACCTCGTGGTTTCGTTCAAGTGGCCTCCGACAAGGCAGACTGGAACGAAGTCACAGATGAGTTGGGGAAGCGCTTCGAGATCTCATTCAACACTTACAAGCGGGATCGTGATCCACCCAAGCATCGATGCTTGCGTCCAACTCAAGCAGCGAGGCGTTCACCCAGAACAGGTCGAACGCATCGAGCTGCAAGTCCACTCTTTGGTGCTGGAGCTCACGGGCAAGAAGGAGCCCACAGACGGACTCGCCGCGAAGTTCAGTGTTTATCACGGATGTGCCGCAGGGATGATCTTTGGCAAGGCCGGTGAAGCAGAATACGACGATTCCATCGTCCAGCGTCGCGACGTGATCAATCTGCGTCGTAAAGTAATTGCTACCGTCAACCCGGACATGGATGAAGCTGCGGTCGTCGCTACTGCCGTCTTGAGTAACGGCGAACGTGTCGAGGTAGCGGTGGAGCATGCTATTGGTTCCCTGCAACGGCCTATGTCGAACAGCGATTTGGAACGCAAGTTCCATGAACTCGCGGACCCAGTTATAGATGTCGAGCGAACGACTGAACTCATCGACGCCTGCTGGGCGCTCAGCAGGTCGAGCGATGTCCGTAACCTCTGCATGCTGATGCAGCCGGGTTAGATAGCTGCATAACGAGGTCTTTGTGCAATCGTTTAATAGTCCTGTGCCGGGCCAGTGTCGCTCCGAAACTTGGGTGGCTCCAGAAGTTCGTTTTGCAAGATCGAGAGCGAACTGCGCATAGAGTCGCGGTACGTTCGCAGACGGCCCGGCAAGTCCGCTGTTGTCACTTGTGTCGGCGGCCGGAATCCGAAGATCCGGGGCCGCCCCGCCCCTTGCGAGTGCTGTCCATGCGATTGCAGTTACCCCTCCACCGATCCGATTAACAGGCTGCTCGTCGGTCTCATCTTAAAGTGTCCTAAGCGAGGCCTATTATCGTTTCAGAATAGAGCGCACGTTTTACAAATCCACCCACCTCAGTCCGCCAAGGCTTCTTTGGCACCAAGAGGTAGGTAGTCAATCTAGACCTGTCATCACACTCATATAGTGGTCTTGCGACCACGCCTGTGTGTTGCGCGGCAGAAATCCAAGAGCAGCCTGCAAGTCCGATTCCAAGCCCTGACGTCACCGCAACTATGAGATAGGGAAAACTAGAGGCATATGCCTTTATTCGTGGCGTTATCGAACCTTCCCTAAACAATATCCTGACATGATCATGCATTTCCCATGAATTTTCTGGATCCCACGCCACAACGGGATGTTCATGAAAAGCCGAGAGTGGGATGGAAGAATACTTGGCCAGGGGATATTGGGCGGGAAGGAGAATGCCTAAACTATCCTGCCAAAGTGGCAGCGCGTCGAGATCATCTGTGTTGATTTTTGAGACCGAAATTCCGAGGTCATACGTACCTCTCTGCAGTCCCAGCAGTTGCTCCGCAAACGAGACTTCCGAAAGCTGGATCGAGACGGCTGGCTCAGCAGTTCGCTGCTGAACAAGCAAACGAGTCAAGTAGGGGCCCATCGCTTCCTTGGATACCGAAAGCCGGACAGGAGAGCGCTGCATCACGGAGATCACACCGACGTCCTCTAGACAATCATCAAGCCACATTTTATCGCAGAAAGAGTTATTTTTAACGTGGTTTGATTAGGTGCGATCACTCAGGCTTCTGTTATGCAGAAGCACACTATTCAGAGAGGTCGTCCCATTGGCGCAAAAACGTTCGAGCAAGAGCCTGCTCTAGCGTTTGGGCGGGTGGTTCGAGACGCCCGCACGCAACAAGGAATCGCTCAAGAAGCCTTAGCACAACTAGCGGGCATCGAACGATCTCACATGGGGAAAATTGAGCGCGGGGAGCATACGCCGAACCTGATTGCAATACTTAAAATCGCGAGAGCCCTGAACTGCAGTGCTGGCGACCTGCTGACAGCAACCGAACACATACTGGCTCGCACAGAAACTTCCTCGAAATAATCTATGGGGTGATTTTGCAGATCGAACTAGAATCATGGCTGTAATTAGCAGGTATGGTTTATCCAAACCGATCAGCAATCCGGTGAAGCTGTGGCGACCTGTTTTTCTCTAGGTAGAGAAGATAGGTTCTCAATACAGCACGGCCCTCTTCCAAGATTGGGCGAATTACTACATCGGAACGCCTGCAGACAGAAATTTGCCCAGCGGTAACAAATCCAAGGCCATAACCAGCAGCGACCAAGGTCAACATCATATCCAGCGACGTGACATGTTCTACTGTACTTAGCTCAAGGTCCATTGAGTGAAACAGTCGCATTATCTGCTGGCAATACCCCTCGCATATTTTTGGATCACCTGCGACTATTGGATACCTGGTTAATTCATTTAACGGAACCTGTGGATGTGCGAGCACAGGATGACGTGCTGGGATCGCCACCATCAGTTGATCTTGCCAAATCGGTTTGGCGATGATTCCTGATCCTACATAATCAGTGCGGGCAAAACCAGCGTCGAATCTCCCCTCGTGTAAGCCCCGTAGCTGCTCTGCCAGAGGAACTTCGAACAGGCGAACTTCCATCTCAGGCTCTTCTTCCCGGCAGCGGGCAAGCCAAGTAGATAGTCTGGGTTCAATCGTTCCATCGGAAGACGCCACTCGAAGTATTCCTCGAAAACCTGCGGAAACAGCCTTCACATTTTCTTTCGCCTGTTCTAGTACGGAAAATAGTCGGCTGATATCATTAAAAAATATCTGTCCACTTATCGTCAGGCGGGTCCCACGTCGATTCCGATCAAATAGTGCAATACCCAGTTCGTCCTCTAAATCCTTAATTGTGCGAGACAAGGGCGACTGTTCCATGTGTAGGCGTTCGGCGGCACGCGAGAAATGAAGCTCCTCGGCCAGAACTAGAAAGCAACGTAAGTGTCGCAGGTCCATGTCGTCGCCTACACGTTGGTTCCCATTCTTATCGCCCTTGAAGCAGTTTTACAATGTCGGCTGTCAGATCCGCTACAGGCATCCCGTATTTGGAATAGAGTCGGAGTTTTCCCTGTGTATCGTAGATATATCCTCCGGCCGAATGGTCCATCGTGTATGTTCCCTCGGATTGCCCTGGTACCTTTTGATAAACCACCTTGAATTCGCGGGCCATTTTATCTAATTGTTCTGAATTTCCGACCAAGGCGATGGCATTTTCGTCGAATGCACCTACATAGGCGCGCAGAATCTCTGGTGTGTCCCGCTCAGGATCTACCGTGACAAAGATCACTTGGAACTTACGACTGTCTGTGCCTAGATTCTTTTTAACCGAAGCTATTTCCGCCATCGTCGTAGGGCATACGTCTGGGCACTGGGTATATCCAAAAAAGATATATACAACTTGTCCCTTGAATTCATCCAAGGAGCGTTGTTGACCGTATGCATCAGGCATGGACCATGTTCTAGCATAATCGGCGCCGGTCACATCGATGGAATGAAACTCAGATGTTTCCGACCTGTTGCATGCGCTTAAACCTAAGAGCATCAAGGTGCATATAACAGCCGCTACATACATCCGCTTGTCAATTCTGATCACCATGGTTTGGCACCTCGTGTCTCAAAGAAAATAATGGTCAAGTAGCAGGGCAAGGAAAACCCCTGCCAAATGCCACAAGGACCATCTGAATGTCTTGCGCGCCAGTTGATCTGAATAGTTTCTCCAGAGTCGATATGCATGAATGCAAAAAATCACACTCAGAACAGACGCCGCGATCAAGTAAAGCCATGAGCTCATGCCAAATATCACCGGCAGAACCGAAACGATTGACAGTGCGATCGTATAAAGAAATATGTGTCGCGCCGTATACGCCATACCGTGTGTCACGGGGAGCATAGGCAAACCAGAACGCCGATAATCTTCAACTCGATACAGAGCGAGCGCCCAAAAATGGGGTGGCGTCCATACAAAAATGATCAAGAAAAGGAGGAATGCATCGAGACCAACAGAGCCGTGCACTGCCGCCCATCCAAGCACTGGCGGCATTGCACCCGAAGCGCCTCCGATCACAATATTTTGTGATGTAAGTGGCTTCAGAATAAGCGTATAAATGAGCGCATAGCCAATCAGCGTGGCGAGTGTTAACCACATTGTCAGTTCGTTGACGAATACGGCCAGGAGCAGACACCCACCCAGGCATAAAGCAGCTGAAAAAAATATTGCCTGCCAGTTCGGAAGGGCTCCGCGCGCTGTTGGCCTCCAAGACGTCCTCGTCATACGCGCATCGATGGATCTCTCCAAAAGGCAATTGATTGTTGCTGCTGATGAGGCCACAAGCCATATGCCAATACATGCCAAAATAATCCTGTGCCACTGGCCTACAGTCGGCCAACTCGGCAAGGAAAGCAGCATCCAGATTAATGCGCAAAATACAATCAGCTGTACCACACCAGGTTTGGTGAGAAGCCATAATTCACGCCACCGCGACACTGGCGGGGCTGACAGCATAAATTCATTCATACGCATATCCTCCCCGGACGAACGTGTCCAACGCTACGGCCACATCCGTCAGGCTGTGGCAGCGTTGAGGATTGATCTACAGGCACTGTTCAGCTACTCATCATGTAGAAATGCATGCTCCAAATAATCCAGATCGAGAGGGCAACGATGATGAACAGAATCACCAGCGTAAAAATAAAGCTGATGAGATTCCATCCGCCCTCAGAAGACCGGTTCATGTGCAGGAAGTAAATCAACTGGATCACGATCTGCGCCACCGCAAATGCCACTAGAACCAAAAGTGTCGTGGGGCGCGAAAGTACCGGATTCATCACGAGCGCAAAAGGAATGACCGTGAGAACCACGCATAGTAAAAACCCAGTCAGATAACTCTTTGAGCTTCCATGAGCCTCTCCGGCTCGTGTTGTTGTATCGGACATCATCAAAAGGCTCCGAACAGGTAGACGAAGGTAAAGACGCAAATCCACACTAAGTCCAGAAAGTGCCAAAACAAACTCAGGCAAGATAGGCGCGTCACATTGTTGTCGGTGAGCCCACGTCTTTGAACTTGATGCATCAAGACTGCCATCCAAATCAAGCCGGCAGAGACGTGAAGACCGTGGGTTCCGACCAAGGCGAAGAAGGAGGACAGGTAGGCGCTTCGTGTCGGCCCAGCTCCTTCGACAATCAGGTGATGGAATTCGTAGAGTTCCATGCCAATGAAGATCGCACCGAGCAAGAAAGTGGCGGAAAGCCACCGCAGAACAGCTGGCTTCTCGTGACGGTGCAGGGCAAGCATCGCATACCCGTACGTGATGCTTGAGCAAAGCAACACGAAGGTTTCGGTCAGCACAAAAGGAAGAGAGAAAAGCTCTCGGCCTGTGGGCCCTCCCGCAAAGGCGCCGCTGAGTACCGCATAGGAAGCAAACAAGGAACCAAACAGAATGCAGTCGGACATGAGGTATACCCACATCCCCAAGACTTTCATTCCACCTTGGCTATGCGAGTGGCCATCCTCGTGTGCCAGATGCGTTCCCGCGCTCCCATGCGAGGCTTCAATTTTCTGCGGATCGTTATATGTGATCGTGGACATGTTCATCCCTTGTACTCAAACGCGCTGATGTGCTGTGTCTCAATACGTCTAACCTCTTCTGCGGGGACGTAGTAGTCTGTGTCTTCGTCGTAGGAACGTATGATCAAAGTCACGATCGTGGCGACAAAACTGACGCCGGCGAGCCACCAGATATGCCAGACCAATGCAAAGCACAGTGCCAATATCCAAACGTTCAGAATGAACGGTATGCCTGAATTACGTGGCATGTGGATCGGCTCGTACTTCTGCGGTGGCGGTGGCAGACCGCGCTTCTTCGCTTCATGGAAGGCATCAATCGCATCAACCGTTGGGACCACTGCAAAGTTGTAGAACGGGGGCGGCGAAGGCGTTGCCCATTCCAAGGTCCGAGCGTTCCATGGATCGCCAGTCAGGTCACGATTGTCTTTCCGGTCGCGAATGCTTACGACAATCTGGAGCAGCAGGAAAATGATGCCTGCAAGAACGAACAAGGCGCCCACAAACGCTACGTGCAGGTAGGGCTCCCAGGCCGGGTTGTCATGCTGATTCAAACGACGGGTCATGCCCATGAAACCAAGCATGTAGAGCGGCATGAACGCCAAGAAGAAGCCGATCACCCAGCACCAGAACGAATAGCGGCCGAGCCGCTCGTTGAGCTTGAATCCAAACACTTTCGGGAACCAGTAGGTAAGTCCGGCGAAGTAACCGAACAAGGCGCCTGCGATGATGGTGTTGTGGAAATGGGCAACCAAGAACAGAGTGTTGTGCAGCACGAAGTCTGCGCCCGGGATCGCCAACAGGACGCCCGTCATGCCGCCAATCGTGAAGGTCACTAGGAAAGCGATCGTCCACAGAATCGGCACCGTGAATTCCACTCTGCCGCGATACATCGTGAACAGCCAGGTGAAGATCTTCACCCCGGTTGGCACGGCAATGAACATGGTCATGATGCCGAAGAAGGCGTTCACGTTTGCGCCTGACCCCATCGTGAAGAAATGGTGGAGCCAGACTACGAAAGACAGGATGCCGATCGCCATCGTCGCGCCGACCATGGAGACATAGCCGAACAGCTTCTTACGCGCGAACGTCGCCGTCACTTCGGAAAAGATGCCGAACGCTGGCAGAACCAGAATGTAGACCTCGGGGTGCCCCCATGCCCACACCAGATTCACATACATCATCGGGTTGCCGCCGAGGGTGTTGGTGTAGAAGTTGAAGTCGAGATAGCGATCCAGCGTCAGCGCGCCCAAGGCAACCGTCAAAATCGGGAATGCCGCAATGATGATCACGCTGGTGACAAACACGGTCCAGGTAAAGATCGGCATCTTCATCAGCGACATCCCGGGTGCGCGCATCTTCAGGATGGTGATAAAGAGATTAACGCCTGTCAGCAAGGTCCCAACGCCTGATGCCTGTAATGCCCAGATGTAATAGTCGACCCCTACACCTGGACTGAATTCGATACCGGACAACGGCGGGTACGCCACCCAGCCGGTCATGGCGAACTCGCCAATACCCAGCGAGAGCATCATGAGCATTGCGCCGACAACGAAGATCCAGAAGCTGAAGGCATTCAGAAACGGAAACGCCATGTCCCGTGCACCGATCTGCAGCGGAACAACGATGTTCATCAGACCCACGATAAACGGCGTGGCAACGAAGAAGATCATGATCACACCATGGGCGGTGAAGATCTGGTCGTAGTGTTCTGGCGGCAGAAAGCCTTCGCTGCCCGGCCCGGCCATCGCAAGCTGGGCACGCATCATCAACGCGTCGGCAAAACCCCGCACCAGCATGACAATGGCAACAACGACGTACATGATGCCAATACGTTTGTGATCGACTGTAGTGAACCAGTCTCGCCAGAGGCGGCCCCACTGCTTGAAATAGGTGATCGCCACCAACAGCGCCGCTGCTCCCAAAATCATGGCAAGTAAAGTCACCACCAGGATTGGCTCGTGCAGCGGGATCGCGTCCCATGTCAGTTTTCCGAGCATGATTGCTTACTCCCTTTCTTCTTCGGCTGTTTCGGAACGCAGCGAGACCTGCGGCGTGGCGTTTTCCCCAACCCCGATAAATTGATCGATAACCTTTTTGAAGAGGCCAGGTTCGACCTTCGCAAAATGTACGATCGCGTTGCCTTGTGACGGCTTGGCGATACGTTTAAATGCTTCAAAGTCGAATGTGATGGGCGCATTGCTGCGCACTTGCGTCACCCAGCGCTGGAAATCTTCCTCGGAAGTCGCAGTGGCAATGAAATTCATCTGCGAAAACCCATGACCGCTATAGTTGCCGGACATTCCCCTGAATTTTCCTGGCTCATTGGCAATAAGATGTAGTTTGGTCCGCATCCCGGCCATTGCGTAAATCTGTCCGCCCAACTGGGGAATGAAGAACGTATTCATCGTCGAGTTGGACGTGATGTCGAAGGCCAGCGGGCGGTTGGCGGGGAAGTTCAGTTGATTGATCGTTGCAATGCCGAGATCCGGATAGACAAACACCCATTTCCAGTCAGTGGCGATTACCTCGATATGGAGCGGCTCACCGGCAGCTTCCAGCGGCTTATAAGGATCGAGCTCATGGGTCGATTTCCAGACGATGACCGATAGGACGGCAATGATCAGAATTGGTACGCCCCAAACCACGAGTTCGATTTTTGTCGAATGGGACCAATCAGGCGCATAGGTCGCGTTCTTGTTGGTCGATCGATATCGCCAGGGGAAATAAAAAGACAAGACGATTGCTGGCACAACGACAATCATCATGAGCGCGATACAAAGAATGATCAGGTCGCGCTGGGCGATGCCTACCGCCCCTTTTGAGTTAAAGAGTACCCAGTCGCATCCGGAAAGGCTCAGCACAGCCAACGCTGTGAGCGGATAGCGGATACGGTTCCAGCAAGTTTTCATCATGCCCAGACCTTCTCGAAGTGATGTGCCACCAAACGTAGGCGTACATGTCGGCTTGAATGCGCCTGTACGCGGTATTGCATGGAAGGTAAAATCAGTCAGTTGAGGCCGCTCGTGCGAGCTCGTATCCATACAACAATCCAGAGACATCCATGCAAAGACAGTATTGTATGGTAAGTTTGCATGGATTGGAACTAAAAGGGGGCAAGATTTCACCCATGAACAACAATCCGCAGTTAGGTCGTAAGCTCAAGAAGGCGAACAAAGCCTGGATTCAGCCTTTCCAGGACGGGGCCGGGGCGCGCTACCAGCAGATAGCCCGCCAGATCGTTGATGCGGTACGAGATGGGGTGTTGCGCCCAGGAGATCGGCTGCCGCCGCAGCGCGACCTGGCGCAGACGATGGGTGTCGACCTAACAACGGTGACGCGCGCGTACACCGAAGTGCGTCATGCGGGGCTGCTCGATGCTCACGGCGCCGGCGGGTCTTACATCGCCAACTCGTTGGCCGAGAGGGATCAAACCGTCGACCTCGGCATGAACATCCCCCCTCTGTTGGGTAGCGATGCATTCGGACGGATGATGCAGACGGGCATGGCGTACGCCCAGGAACAGCTCAGCGATGGCACCTTGATGAGCTATCACGTCGGTGCCGGCTCGAAGACCGATCGCGAGGCGGCGGCAACTTGGTTGGAACCAGTGTTGGGACGCATCAGCCCCGACAGAATCCTGGTATGTCCGGGGGCTCAATCGGCGCTGAGTGCGATTCTGCTAGCCTATTCGCAGCCTGGCGACGTGATTGCCGCGGAGAACCTGACGTACCCAGGACTTTTAGCCGCAGGCCGTGTGTTACAACGAACCGTTGTCTCGGTGGCTGCAGATCACGAAGGCATGCGTCCCGATGACCTAGACAGGGTGTGTAAAACGCAGAGTCCAAGGTTCATTTACCTTGTTCCCACCATCCACAACCCAACCGCCACGACCATGTCCGTCGAACGGCGCGAGGCGATCTACGCGGTTGCCTCTCGATACGGGACTGCAGTCATCGAGGATGATCCGTACTGGCTCCTGGCAGGCGACGCACCGCCGCCGCTCGCAACGCTGGCTGGACGCTCTGCGAAGGTGGCGGTCTTCTATATCTCTACGCTTTCTAAATGTCTCGCGCCTGGCTTGCGAACCGCCTACGTCGTCATGCCCGAGGCAAGGCCCATGGAGCCGATGCTGGATGCGCTGCGCGCCATTACTTTGATGACCAACCAGAGCATGGTTTTAATGACCACCAGTTGGGTTCGCAACGGTCAGGCGCGCGAGATGTTGCAGAAGATCAGGCGCGAGCTCGAGCAGCGCCAAAAGCTTGCCGCCCGGATTCTGCCAGGCATCCTGCATGCGCACCCGCACGGGTTGCACCTCTGGCTAGCCTTGCCCGAGAAGCTCGCTCAGTACCGCTTGATCCAGACCGCCCAAGAACAGGGACTGGGCGTAGCGAACTCCGATGCCTTCTGCGTACAAGAGCCGGCACCCAACGCCATTCGCCTTTCCCTTGGAGGCGCCAGCGACCAAGCGAGCTTGACGACTGCGCTGGAAAAGCTCTCTGAAATTCTCGGCTTTGCCGACGTAGCTACTGCAAGGTCTGTGATCGTCTAACGAACTGCTTGACCTCGGATTGTTGAAGCCCGGCCGGTCAGCGTTGCCCATCGTGCGCTGATACTTCGTCTTTTCTCATGCCCCCCAAGCGGGCATGCACGCGGCCACCGGTGCCCATCAGAAGAGCAAAGAGGATTTCGTTAGGGCGCGGTGCGTCCTGGATACCGACTTCCATGCTGTTGAAGTGGCTGCGTACGTAAGCGGCATGGATGTAGTGTAGAGGAGCCACCAGGCGGTAGCCGGTGGCGGCAACAACCTTGGCCGAAGGCACGATGGCCTTGGGTTCCCCGAGTGCCTCTCGCATCGCCCAGCCTCCTGCTTCGTGCCAGACGGCTCCGTGCTCCATTTCACCGTTTACACCAACGATGGCTGCCTTGCTATAGACCTCGACTTGGTCGTGACCCAACGTGTCCACCAGTTCTTGGGCGAGCGCCAGACCGAGCGAACGAAGCTCTGTCATGAAGGGAGTGAGATCAGGCTCGTAGCGGCCTGCGTAAGGGTTGTGAATCACCGCACAGGCGACAGCCATCTTAAGCGGCACATCGACTACTGGGCCACCTTCATGATAGGTGGTTTCGATCGTGAGACTGCGTTTGCGGATTTGGATAAGTGACATGGAAAAGTGCCTTGCGTTTTGGAACTGTCGGACTCTGAGGGTCGGGTCGTGGGGTATGGCTTGTAGGGAGAGGCTCGTGGGAGGCCGTCCTCACGGTCTCCAACGAAAAAAGACATACAAACATTGTATGTATGCAATAATTATATTAAATGTATGGATTTGGAGCAACGTCAATGCCCACCACAGACCCTGCAAAGCGAAAGTTCAGACGGGTGATGAGCCTGTGCGGTCTCTTCATCATCGCCATGCTCGGAAGCTTGATCTACGTTTGTTCCAGACCCCTGACTGCGGAAACGCAGGCGGCAGAAAGACGCGCCATCATGGCCTGTAGGCAACAAAGTGAGGAGGTCACGAGAACCGAGATTTTCCGTACTGAGCGACGGAAGGCGTGTGTGGAGATGGAAAAGCAATACATGCACAAGTTTCAGGAGCGCCCTTAGCAATGGATCAATTTTAATGAGCATTGAAGCGCGTCTAGCCAAGTCGTATCGGTTTATAAAGAACAACTCTCGGAAGGTTTTTATCTCCCTTGGTGTGTTGGCCATGTTTTCTATGGGAACTGCTCTATGGAATTACTTTGGCTTCGGGGGGCTTAGCAGTTTTGCTGAGCAGGCGATCGTTTTCGACGATTCAGGCCTGCGCCTACCCGATAACCTGGCGGGACCGACGGGACGAATTCGGATCGTTCATTTTTGGGATCCAGCCTGCAAAGTCTGTAATCGAGAGACCGGCGCTCATTTGAGCTACTTGATAAGTATGTATCGACGCGCAAACATTGACTTTTATAGTGTGAGGAAGCCTGGGACAACAGGGGAACTTCCTTCGTTTCTCCAAGGTAAACTGACCCCGCTGGATGGCATTGAAGGAATGGACAAGATTCCTGCCAGTCCTTCAGTTGCAATATGGGGTGCCGACGGACGCTTGACTTATGCGGGCCCCTACAGCCTCGGTATGGTATGCACATCAGCAAACAGCTTTGTTGAGCCGATCATCGACAAGCTGGTTGCGGGGCAAGCGGTTGAGCCATTCGGCATGCTGGCTGTTGGCTGTTACTGTCGCTGGAATGAATAAAAGAATACGCTTGGTTTCAAGTTATTCGCAACACTACGGCCAGCACGGCTTGAGTTCTTTACCAGTACCAGACGTGGTCATGTTGCGCTAGCAAACCTGGCAATTCGCCAGTGCTCAAAGTCGCTACCCTCGAAGTCACTCGGATCTCATCCATTACGATTACGCTAACCGCGAGCTTCATTACCGGCCAACTGGGTCGAGATCGATCGATAACAATCCCAGATGATGCAGATCAAGCCCGCGAGCATGTCCGGGCTGGGGTTCTCAAACCCAGAGACATCTTCAAGTACTAGGCAGAGCGCGTCAGCGAATGCCGCACGCGACAATAGCGGTCCATGAGATTGCCGAACGAAATCTGCCAGTTCGTCACGCTCTCTCTCCGTTAGCGAGCTGAGCGTGCTCACCTGCTCGGCCGGCGCATCAGACATTTGGAACGGTCCGAGCGCGAGCAAGCTCCACGAACTTCTGCGCCTTCGTTGTCACGGAGGCGTAGTCTCCCGCGGCCGCAGTTGAGGTCAGATAACCCCCGACACCAACCGCCAGCACGCCCTTGACAAACCAATCGTTAAAGTTCTCCACGGTAACGCCACCGCTCGGTAGAAAGAGCGCCTGCGGCAATGGCGCCGCAATGCTCTGAATATGACTTGGACCAAGTGTGCTCGCAGGGAATATTTTTATGATGTCTGCGCCTGCCACCAACGCGGTAACGACTTCGGTCGGCGAGAACGCTCCCGGTATTGATACGACTCCATACTGAGAGCACATGCGGATCACAGCCGGATCGACGGCAGGTGACAATAAAAACGCTGCCCCCACCTGGATTGCTGCTTTGGCCGTTTCCGAGTCCAATACGGTCCCGGCGCCCACAGTCACGTCTTCCATCTTTGCCAGACTCTCAACGACGTCGAGCCCGCAAGGGGTTGTCAGGGCAATCTCCAAACAACTGATGCCGCCTTCGACGCATGCCATCGCAGCTTTGAAGGCGACATCCGGATCATCCTCTCGAATGATCGCAACTATCTTTGAACTACCGATGCGGTTCAGGACGTCTAGCTTGTTCATTTAAGTCAACTCTTATAAGGGTGGAAAAGGCATACGCCTCCACATCGGACCTTCACGTCGGTCCCATAAAAAAACATACGCTTTCAATATGTATGGATGAAGTCGTATTTTGTATGTTGATTATACATATCTTGTATGTATATCGGTACAAGGTCCGAGACGCAGAGACGTCCTCACACGATCGCTCGCGAGCCCAGGCGGCGATCCTCCTTGAGCAGCTTCGCGACTTTGGTGAGAGCCAGCCTCAGCAAGGTTTGGTTGGGTGCTCCCCCTGTGGAGATGCGGATGGCATCACACGCTTTGGCTGACGCGTTAAAGGATTCCGAGCAAGCTACCGCGACCTTGTGGTCCTCAAGCGCATGGGCAAAGAGGTGCTGGTTCCAATGCGTTGGCAAGGGAAGCCAGATGTGCAGGCCCGTCGGATGGGCGTAGGCTTCTTCAGGCAGAAGAGATCGGGCGAGCGTCTGACGCGCCCGCGTCTCGCGCTGAATCTCCTGGATGATGTGACTTGCCACCCCGCTACGTATCCACTGCTCAGCGAGTGCCAGGAGAAGTGCAGATCCCGTCCCCGATGCCCGCAACGCCTGCTGCAGGCGGGAGACGTCCGCCCCCGGTGGCGGCACAACAAAAGCCGTCCGCAGGCTGGGCCAGATGCACTTGGACATGGTCGCCAAGTAATAGGCACCCTTGCCCCCGCTCAAAGTCGTGATTGGAGGCGGAGCGTCGCTGACCAAGTATCGGTACGGGTCATCCTCGATCAACGTCATGTCGAGCCGATCTAGCGTGCTTGAGATGTCGCGTCGACGACTTTCAGGCATCGTGCGTGCGGTTGGATTCTGTAGCGTCGGGTTCAGATAGATCAGGTTCGCTCCGCTGGCGGCGTGGCAACGTTCGATCGCATCAGGCATGACACCGTCCTCGTCTGCGTCCACCGCCATCACTTTTAGGCCCAACTGCCTGGCAGCATGAAGAAACCCTGGGTAGGTCAACGGCTCACAAAGAACCGTATCCCCACCCCGGGCCATTGCACCCAAGATGCCTGCGATAGCTGCTTGCGCACCTGCACACGCAATCAGGTCCTGGCTTGACAGCCCGTCAAGCGCTGGCCTGAGCCAAGCCTGTGCGGCCTGAATTGCTGACCGATTGGACAACCCATCCTGGTACTGGGATAGGGTCTCGATAGGCTGACGCGCCAGCACTTCCTGAATACCGGTCCTCACCAGGTCGGCCATGGACCCCGCCGCGAGCTGAGGGGGAATGTTCATCGCAAGATCGATCTCACCATGTTCTTGCGTCGCAGCCGGGCCGATCACGAATGAACCGCGGCCGCTATAGGCTGCGATCAACCCACGGTTACGTGCCTCTGTATAGGCGCGTGTCACCGTGGTCAGGTCTACATTCAGTTTGGAAGCCAGCCACCGCTGTGCGGGAATCAGATCGCCGGCAACAAGCTCGCCAGAGTCGATGGCTTGACCGATCAGATCTGCGATCTGTAGGTATCTCGGCCCGGCACCTGGTGTCAGTTGCTTGATCCAGCCTGCACGGGCTTCCCCCCTCGCGTCGTTGCGAGTAGCCATATGAATTCCTCGGTTGTCAATCCATACAATGGAGATTATAATTGCCGTACATTGTCGCATATTTACCATACGTTTTGAAGTTGTATGGTGCGTATGCCCGGCAATGAGGTGGCGTTGGGGGTCTTCATGTCCTCGGCGCCGAGTGTTCCGTGATGGAGATGCACCCCGATGAAAGACCACCACCTGATCTCTGCGAACCGGCTTGACGATGGCGCGGTCGTGTGGCTCAACGACGCTCTTGAATGGGTCGATACCCTGGAGCTGGCCTGTGCCTTTGACGATGAGCGCCTCGAAGGAGCCAAGCTCGCAGCTGAGCATGCGGTTGGGCAGAATCTGATCGTTGGGCCGACCCCACGCGCTGCCCAGATCGTTGAAGGACTGCCGCTACCGATCGACTACCGCGAGCAGCTGCGATCTCGCGGCCCTTCCGTACGTCCGGATCTCGGCAAACAAGCCGAGAGTGCGGGAGTGCTCAGCACCGTTCGCGAGAGACCTGTCGTGCCCGTCGAGGTCGCGCATGCGGGGGTGTACCGCTACGACCCGTCGGAGCGCGAGTTCCTCAAGACGCGCGCTCAGCAGTTCGAGCAGCAAGTTGCACGACGCCTTTCGGGTGAGCTCGACGAAGAGGCATTCAAGGTCTACAGACTGATGAATGGACTGTACCTGCAGTTGCACGGCTACATGCTGCGCGTGGCCATTCCCTATGGCACGCTCAGCGCCATCCAGATGCGACAGTTGGCCTACGTGGCGAAGACCTACGACAAGGGCTATGGCCACTTCACGACGCGTCAGAACATGCAGTTCAATTGGCCGCGCCTGTCGGATTCGCCCGAAATTCTGTCTGTGCTCGCAGACGCAGACCTGCACTGCATTCAGACAAGCGGTAATTGCATCCGCAACGTCACGACCGATCATTTTGCGGGCGCCGCCCTGGACGAAGTGGTCGATCCGCGGGTGCATGCAGAGATATTGCGGCAGTGGTCCACCGATCACCCCGAGTTCACCTATCTGCCGCGCAAGTTCAAGATCGCCATTACCGGCAGCCCCGTTGACCGCGCTGCAGTGCGGTTCCACGACATAGGCATCCTCGCCAGAAAGAATGACGCAGGCGAGGTTGGCTTTCAGATCTATGCCGGCGGCGGCCTGGGACGCACGCCTATCGTCGGCACCAAAGTCCGAGACTGGCTGCCCGAGCGCGAGCTGCTGCGCTACGTAGAGGCAATCCTGCGCGTGTACAACACCTTGGGGCGCCGGGACAACATCTACAAGGCGCGCATCAAGATCCTTGTGCGCGAGCTCAAGCCTGCGAAGTTCATCGAGATGATCGAGGATGAGTTCACCAACCTTCCGGCAGACCGTCAGTATCTTGAGCCCGATATCGTTCAGGCCATTCGTGAGCGATTCGTGGCACCTGACTTCGCCGAACTTTCTGCGGTATCGCCGGAACACGAACTCATGCTGGAGGCCGATCCAGAGTTTGGCCACTGGGTTCGCAACAACACGCACCCTCACAGATGCCCGGGCTATATAAGCGCCGTGATCTCACTCAAACCTGCGGGGGGCATTCCCGGCGACATCAGTGCAGAAGAAATGGTAGCGCTTGCCGACCTGGCGCAAACCTATTCACTCAATGAGATTCGTGTGTCTCATGAGCAAAACCTAGTGCTTCCCCATGTGGAACTCAGCCAGCTCTATACGGTCTGGAAGGCGCTGCGTGGGGCGGGATTGGCAACACCCAATATCGGTCTCATATCGGACTCCATCGCTTGCCCGGGGATGGACTACTGCAGTCTGGCCACAGCTCGCTCCGTGCCCGTCGCACAGCGCATTGCGCTGCGATTCGATGAGGCCAAGCAGCGCGAAATCGGTGAACTCAAACTCAATGTGTCAGGCTGCATCAATGCGTGCGCGCATCATCACGTGGCCCACATCGGCATCCTCGGTCTGGATAAGAGCGGCAAGGAGTCCTACCAGATAAGCCTGGGCGGCAGCGCCGACGAAAGCGCTGCGGTCGGAACGATCCTGGGCCCTTCGGTGGGCTACGACAGCGTTCCAGACGTCATCGAAGCGATTGTCGACATCTATCTCAAAAATCGCAGCGAGAACGAAACCTTCATCGACACCTATCGTCGCGTGGGGATCGGTCCATTCAAGGAGGCGCTTCATGACGCTCATTGACACAGCGGGAACGCCATTGGCAGACCCCTATCAGTACCCAGCTGCCGATCAAGAACTGACCGAGGCCGACCACTGCGTTGTACTGTTATCGCAATGGGACACATACCAGGAACAGTTCGGCAAGACAGCGACTGGGGTCTGGGTCACGGGAGACCAAGACCCCGCCGACCTGCTTCCCTTGCTCAATCGAACGCGCGTGGTCGTCATCGAGTTCCCTAAATCCCGTGATGGTCGAGGGTTCACGCTGGCGCGCGTGCTTCGGGAGCGTCATCGCTACGACGGCGACATCCGCGCTGCCGGTCCGTTGCTGCCCGACCAATTCTCGATGCTGATCCAGTGCGGGTACACCAGCGTGCTCGCCGAAGCAGCGATACCGCTGGTCCGATGGAAAGAGGCAGCGATGGCGCTGGATCAATCCAAGGCGCGTCCACGGACACTATTGGATCGTCTCTCCCAGAATCGGTAGGCATAGCCATGTTCAACCTCACTGCACTCGAGCTGGCGCGAATTCAATTCGGATTCACGATCACGTTCCACATCATCTTTCCCGCCATCACCATCGGGCTGGCGACGTATCTCGCCATCCTCGAAGGATTGTGGTTGAAAAAACAGGACGCGGTCTACAAGACCCTGTACCACTTCTGGTCCAAGATTTTCGCGGTCAACTTCGGGATGGGCGTGGTGTCGGGTCTAGTGATGGCCTACCAGTTCGGCACCAACTGGAGCCAGTACTCCGAGTTCGCCGGCAGCATTACCGGCCCACTGCTCACCTATGAGGTCCTCACGGCGTTCTTCCTCGAAGCCGGCTTTCTCGGCGTGATGCTGTTTGGCTGGAACAAGGTCGGCCCGCGCCTGCACTTCTTCGCCACGGTTATGGTGGCGATTGGAACCTTGATCTCCGCTACCTGGATCTTGGCCTCCAACAGCTGGATGCAGACGCCGCAGGGACACGAGGTCATCAATGGCGTGGTGGTGCCGGTGGATTGGATCGCGGTCATCTTCAACCCGTCCTTTCCCTATCGACTCGCACACATGGTGATGGCTGCGTTCATCTCCACCGCGCTGCTGGTCGGCGCGTCGGGTGCTTGGCATCTTCTCAAGGGTAACCGCGGGCGCGAGGTCAAGAAAATGTTTTCCATGGCCCTGTGGTCACTGCTCGTGACCGCTCCACTTCAGGTCTTCATCGGCGACCTGCATGGCCTGAACACGCTCGAACACCAGCCAGCGAAGGTCGCTGCCATGGAAGGACATTGGGAAAACAAGCCAGGCGAAGGTGTCCCGTTGATCCTCTTCGGCTGGCCGGACATGGATGCCGAAACCACCCGCTACAAAATCGAGATTCCCAATCTGAGCAGCCTGATTCTGACCCATGAATGGCGCGGTCAATACCCAGGGTTGAAGGAGTTCGCGCGGGAGGACCGACCCAATGCGACGATTGTTTTCTGGACCTTCCGCGTGATGGTGGGATTGGGAATGTTGATGCTCGTCCTTGCGCTCTGGAGCGCATGGTCGCACTGGCGCCGGCGAGCCTACGAATCGCGCGCGCTGCTGCGATTCGCCTTGCTCATGGGACCGTCGGGACTGATTGCGCTTTTGGCCGGTTGGTACACCACCGAAATTGGACGCCAGCCGTGGGTCGTCTATGGGTTGATGCGCACCGCTGACGCGGTCTCGAACCACTCGGCACTGACGCTTAGTGTCACCTTGGTCGTTCTTCTTGTGGTGTATGCCGCGGTGTTCGGGACCGGCATCGGCTACATGCTCAAGCTGATTGGAAGAGGCCCGGACTCTAACGAGAACCCGCCCGATGGGAATGCACTGGATCAGCGACCTGCACGTCCGCTTTCCGCTGCCACGGACCCCGCCCAACCCACCTCGACCGACGTTTGACAAAGGAGCTGTGACATGGGTATCGATCTTCCACTGATCTGGCTTCTGATCATCGGCTTCGGCGTGATGATGTATGTCATTGCCGACGGCTTCGACCTCGGGATCGGAATTCTCTTTCCATTCGTCAAGGACCGCAGCCACCGCGACGCAATGGTCAACAGTGTGGCGCCGGTTTGGGACGGCAATGAGACCTGGCTCGTGCTGGGCGGAGCGGCCCTCATGGCGGCCTTCCCCAAAGCCTACGCGATCTTGCTCAGCGCCTTCTATGTTCCGGCCATCTTGATGCTGCTCGGACTGATCTGGCGCGGGGTGTCTTTCGAGTTCCGCTTCAAGGCCGACGAAGCTCACAAGCCATTCTGGGACAAGGCCTTCATGCTGGGCTCGTTCGTCGCCGCATTCTTCCAGGGTGCGATCCTGGGGGCGTTCATCGACGGTGTTGAGATCGTCGGAGGTCGCTCGGCCGCGGGGATCATGGACTGGTTGACGCCGTTCTCCGTCTTTACGGGTATCGGGGTCGTCATTGCCTACGCGCTATTGGGATCGACTTGGCTCGTACTCAAGACCGAAGGCGACCTGCAGCGGCAGATGATCCGGATCGCCAAGCCGACCACATTTGCCTTGTTGGTGGCCATTGCCATTGCTTCGATCTGGACGCCATTGGCGCATCAAGCCATTTCCGATCGATGGTTCAGCCTGCCAAACATCTGGTTCTTCGCGCCGGTTCCGGTTCTGGTTGCAGCTGCAACGTACTACATCCAGCGCACGCTCAATGACGACCCTCATGCTGGGCCCTTCGTCTGGTCACTGGTCCTGATCTTTCTGGGCTACACGGGATTTGTCATCAGTATCTGGCCCAACATCGTGCCTCCATCGCTTTCCATCTGGGATGCCGCGGCACCTTCTGAAAGCCTGGGATTCACCTTGGTCGGGGCGCTGCTAATCATTCCCATGATCCTCGGCTATTCGGCGTGGGCCTATTACGTCTTCCGCGGAAAGGTCAAAGTTGGCGAGGGGTACCACTGAATGGGCGCTCCATCTACTCATCCACGCCGCGAAACCTTGCGGCGCGTCGGATGGCTGATCTTGATCTGGTTCTGCAGCGTCGCTGCACTGGGCATCGTCGCGCTCGGTATGCGACTAGCCATGCGCCTGGTTGGGATGAGCACCTGATGCTTCAAAACAAAGACCGGCTGCTGCAACAAAACGTCCAGCAGTTCTCGAGCAACACGACTGAAAGAGCCGAATGACGATGGAACTGGCCAAAAGAGCCTACAACTTCAGCGCAGGACCTGCTGCGCTCCCGGAACCTGTTCTGGCACAGATCCAGACTGAACTGTTCAACTGGCGTGAGACTGGTGCGTCCGTCATGGAAGTCAGTCATCGCTCGGCCGACTTCGTGGAAATGGCGGAACAGATGAGTCGGGACCTGCGCGACTTGCTGGGCGTACCTGAACATTACCGGATTCTGTTCCTGCAGGGCGGAGGCGCCCAACAGTTCTCGCAGATTCCCATGAATCTGCTCCACGAACCGCGGGTTTGCGACTACATCGATACCGGACATTGGTCCCGCAAGGCCATTGACGCAGCTGGTCGATATGCCGAGGTGAACATCGCAGCCTCGATCCGCGACGTTGCGCCGCAATCCATTCCGCGCGAGCCTGAATGGCAAATCTCCGCGGCGCCGGCCTATCTTCACTACACCGCGAACGAAACCATAGATGGGCTGGAGTTTCATTGGATACCGGATATCGGCGATGAAATCCCACTTGTCGCGGACTTCTCGGCAAACATTCTCTCTGGCCCGCTAGACGTATCCCGATTCGGCCTGATCTACGCAGGGGCGCAGAAGAACATCGGCCCGAGCGGGATGACGCTGGTGATCGTCCGCGAGGACCTGTTGGGTCGCGTCCATCCGTACTGCCCGGACATCCTGAACTACGGCGTGATCGCAGAGCATGACTCCATGTACAACACACCCGCGACGTTCGCCTGGTACGCGTCAGGTCTGGTGTTTCAGTGGATCAAATCACTCGGCGGGCTGGAAGCCATCCGCGCGAGAAATCTACGCAAGAAGGACATCCTTTACAACCAGATCGACCGCAGCGGTTTCTATGTCAACGACATATCGCATGCCGATCGCTCCCATATGAATATTCCTTTTCGGCTCTGCGACCAAACGCTTGAAAAGGTATTTCTCGACGGCGCCGCCGAGCAAGGCTTTCTGGGCTTGAAAGGACACCGGGCCAAAGGTGGCATTCGGGCCTCGATCTACAACGCCGTCTCGGAAGACGCTGTCACGGCACTGGCCGGCTACATGGCTGAGTTCGAACAGCGTCATGGCTAACATCAACGGACTATTTTCATCGTGACTATCAACTATCTGTCGCTTGCCGTCAGCGAAGTTCATCGCCTGGCACCCTATGTACCCGGAAAGGCCATCGAGGAACTGGAACGAGAGACGGGGCGAAACGCCGAAAGCATCATCAAGCTGGCGAGCAACGAGAGCCCCCTGGCCGCCAATCCAAATGTTCTTCGTGCGATTCAACAGGCGCTTCAAACCATTACCCGCTATCCCGATGGCACGGGACATCGGCTGAAAAACAAGATCCGGGACAAGTTCGGGTTGAACCCGGATGGGCTTACTCTTGGCAACGGCTCGAACGAACTGCTGATCACGATCGCTCAGGCATTTCTTTGTGCCGGCCGCAATGCGGTGTTCAGTCAGTACGCTTTCTCGGTCTATGCGTCCGCGACGATTGCCGCCGGCGCGCAGGTGCGTGAGATACCTGCTCGCGAGTGGGGAAACGACCTCGAACTGATCTTGGAAGCGATCGACCAGGACACGCGCGTCGTCTTTCTCGCCAATCCAAACAACCCGACCGGCACATGGTTTGAATGCGCGCAGTTCGAGGCGTTCATGGACAGGGTTCCTCTTGAGACACTTGTCGTCCTGGATGAAGCCTACATCGAGTATGCGGAAGATCCAGCCTTGCCTGACGGTCTGGCCTATCTATCGCGCTATCCCAACCTGATCGTGACCCGAAGCTTGTGCAAGGCCTACGGGCTGGCAGGCTTGCGTGTCGGCTACGCGGCATCGTCGCCCGAGATCGCCGAGATCCTGAATCGGGTCCGGCAGCCGTTCAACGTCAACAGCCTGGCGCTGGCGGGTGCCTGTGCCGCGCTTGATGATCACGACTATCTGCGACTGGGGCGTGAAGTGAACCGTCAGGGCTTGAAACAGCTGCAGGATGGCTTTTCACGGTTGGGCGTCGCATGGATTCCTTCGCGTACGAACTTCGTCACCGTCGATTTTGGACGTCCCGCTAACGCGATCTACGAAGCGCTCCTGGCCAAAGGCATCATCGTTCGGCCCATGGACGGCTACGGGATGCCCCATCACCTCCGCATTTCGGTGGGGCTCGAATCGGAAAATTCGCGGCTTCTTGCGACGCTCGAGGGCATTTTGCGGGAAGGAGTGCAGCAATGAATGTAACCGTATCGCGAGACCTTTACGAACATGTCATGGTGCCCAACTACGCTCCCGTGTCTGTCGTTCCCGTCGACGGGCGTGGTGCACGCGTTTGGGATCAGGATGGCACTGAGTACATCGACTTTGCCGGCGGTATTGCAGTCAATGCCTTGGGCCACTGCCATCCGGACCTTGTTGAAGCGCTCACGCTCCAGGCGCAGCGTCTCTGGCACATATCGAACATCTTCGCCAACGAGCCGGCCATGCGGCTGGCCCACGCACTGACGCAGGCCTCGTTCGCCGACCGGGTCTTCTTCGCCAATTCCGGCGCTGAGGCCAACGAGGCGGCATTCAAGCTCGCCAGACGCTACGGCGTTCGTACTGGCGGCGAGGACAAGCATGAGATCGTTGCGAACTTGAACAGTTTCCATGGCCGATCACTGTTCACGGTCAGTGTGGCGGGCCAGCCGAAGTACTCCGAAGGGTTCGGTCCGCCGATCAAGGGCATCCGGCATGTCGCGTTCAACGACATCCAGGCATTGGAGGCAGCCGTATCAAGCCATACCTGCGCTGTCGTGATTGAACCAGTGCAGGGGGAAAGCGGCGTCTTGCCCGCCAGCCGCGCGTACCTGCAACGCGCCCGTGAACTTTGCGACACCCATGGCGCGCTCTTGATATTCGATGAAGTGCAGACAGGCATGGGCCGCCTGGGAACCCTTTTCGGATACGAGCACTTCGATGTCGTCCCGGACGTCATGACCTTGGCCAAGGCCATTGGTTGCGGCTTCCCGTTGGCGGCGATGCTTGCCACCAAGGAAGCCGCAAGACACCTGGAGCTTGGCACCCACGGCAGCACCTTCGGTGGCAACCCGCTGGCATGTGCAGTAGGCGAGACGGCACTGAAGCTCATAGACCGGCCCGAGCTGTTGCGCGGCGTCCAGATTCGGCATACCCACTTCGTTTCGGCATTGACCGTTATCGGCAAGCGCTACGACCTGTTCAAGGAAGTGCGCGGCATCGGCTTGCTTCTTGGCTGCGTGCTGACTGATCGCTGGAAGGGCCAAGCAAAGCATGTGATCGACTGCTGTCTTGAACATGGCGTGATGGTGTTGCAGGCAGGACCGGATGTGATTCGGCTTGCGCCCAGCTTGGTCATTGAGACCGAAGAGATCGACGAAGGATTGGCCCGGCTGGCAAAAGCTGTAAAGCAGCTATCCAGAGAACCGGTGGCGATGTGAATTTAGGCAGGAGATAAAACCATGGGAACAAAGTATTCGGCCATATGCGGAAGCCTGGTGGCGCTGGTCACGCCGATGACCTCGGACGGCGCCATTGAATGGGACATCTTCCGAAAGCTGATCGATTGGCACATCGAACAGGGCACTGATGGGCTGGTCATCATGGGATCGACCGGAGAGACGGCAACGATCTCGACCGACGACCATATCGAGTTGATACGAGTCTCGGTGGAACATGCAGCAGGTCGCATCCCCATCATCGGGGGTACCGGTGCGAATTCGACCAGCGAAGCCATCGAACTGACACGCGCAGCACAGAAGGTTGGTGTTGCTGCCTGCCTCTCCGTGGTCCCTTACTACAACAAACCCACGCAGGCCGGCATCTATCAACATTTTCGCGCTGTGGTCGAGGCCGGCGACGGTCCAGTGATTCTGTACGACGTTCCAAGCCGCACGATCACCAGCATGACGGTGGAAACCATTCTGGCGCTGTCCGAAGTCGACGGCGTCGTCGGGCTGAAGGACGCCACAGGAGACATCGGACGCGCAAACGAACTCTTGCACCGGCTGCCGCCGAGTTTCTCTATCTACAGTGGCGACGACGCGACGGCCGCGGCACTGATCCTCATGGGAGCGAAGGGAAATATCTCGGTCACGGCCAACATCCTGCCGACCCGCATGCACGAGCTTTGTACAGCTGCTCTGGCAGGCGACCTCGCAACTGTCCGTAGCTTGAGCCGCCGGATGGCGGCCATCAATCAAGCGCTCTTCATCGAGTCCAACCCGATTCCGGTGAAATGGGCGATGGCGCGGATGGGCCTGATCCCCGAGGGCATGCGTCTGCCGCTCACCCCGTTGTCGGCACAGTACGTCGATACAGTGACCAGCGCCATGGGAGACGCCGGAATTCGGCTGCATTCTCCGGGCCCCGGATTCGATCTGATCGATCCGCCTCCCGCACGTCGATCGCCAGCCTCCCAATGAGCCACCCGATTGATATGGCGGCAAGTTCCGATTCTGGCCAGGCAGGCCGGGAACGACTTTTGGTGCTCTTGGCGTTCGCGACCTTTGTCGTTTTCTTCCAGGCCTACGCGATCGCACCGATGCTTCCCGAACTCGCGTCGTTCTTCAAGGTAGAGGCGCGCGAAGCTGGTTTGGCCGTGCCGGCGTACCTGATCCCTTACGGGATCGCGACACTCGTCACTGGCCTGCTCGCTGATCGCCTGGGTATTGGCAAGGTCATGCTGAGCTCCCTCGCGCTCTTCGTCTTGCTGGTGCTCGCAACGGCGTTGAGCAGGACCGTTGAGACCCTGATCATATTGCGCGCGATCACCGGTGTTGCGGCAAGCGGAATCGTCCCCCTTGCATTGGTGGTCGTGGCCAAGCTGTATCCGTACGCCGAGCGCGGCCGGCCCCTGGGATGGATCTTCGGTGCCATGGCCGGCGGCATGGCAGTGGGGGCCCCTCTTGGCGTGGTGATCTCTCCTGCCATTGGCTGGCAAGGTGTCATGGTCCTCGTCGCCTGCATGGCATCGCTTACGCTCGTTCTGCTGTGGTGCAGACGCGAATGGCTATCGCGGGGAATGAAGATGCCGCCGATGACCTTCTCCTCTGTCCTCACCGGCTATGGGGAGTTGCTTAGAAGTCCTCGGGGTGCCCGCACTTATGGCTACGTGCTGGTGAACTCGATGTTCCACTCTGGCGTCTTCACCTGGCTAGCTGTCTATCTTGACCAGAGATACGGCCTGTCGCCGCAGCATATTGGCATTGCACTCCTTGGCTACGGGGTCCCTGGCTTACTACTCGGACCGCTGATTGGGCGTGCCGCCGACAGGTTCGGCCGCGGACGATTGCTTCCCCTCGGGCTTGGGTTGAGCACGATTGCGGTACTGATGTTGGTTGAGGATCTGCCACTTGCCTGGTTCTTGCTGCCCGTCGTCATGCTCTCGCTCGGGTATGACATGACCCAGCCTCTCCTTGCAGGAATCGTCACGGATGTGGGACGCGACCGGCCCGGCCAGGCAATGGGCTTGAACGTGTGCACCCTGTTTCTTGGCTTCGGGATCGGTAGCCTCGCTTTTCGTCAGCTCATGGACGCAGGATTTCCCATTGCTTTCGGGATGTTTGCCGCGGTCGAGGCGGTGCTGGCGCTGATCGCAATCCGCCTGTTTCGCAACGAAACACCGAAACCGTAGCAATGGTGAGCGATCTCTCACTCCGTCCCTACCACCCAGTGGCCTGAGCCCACGAACACTTTGCCCGAGATGAATACTTATGGATGCGGTCCGCACATCTATTTTCCAGACGCCCTCCTTGGAAACTACAGCAGGCGGTGCGCTTCGCTTCGCCTATATGGCGTCCCATTTGCCTCCCAACACCTCGGTCAACATCGCTTTCATTGATGCGGAATCCGCCAAGGAGCGGATCGTCGCGATCGATGTGCTTCGATCGTCGGGGCTCACTCCACGACCGATTGTTTCAGCACGGCGATTCACCTCGGAAGGAGCACTACGTTCGTTTTTGCATCAGGCTGTACAGATCAAAGGGGTAAGAGACCTCTTCCTTGTCGGCGGCGACCCAGCCGTGCCACGTGGGCCATTCAGGGACTCACTGGACGTGATTAATGGGTCATACCTGGATGAGACCAATATCAGTGCCATCGGTATCGCCGGCTACCCAGAGGGGCATCCACGTATAGAAGGCGCCATTCTTTTGGATAGCCTGCAACGCAAGGTGGAGGCGTTGAAGGCCAAGGGGCTGCATGTGGAAATCACCACCCAGCTTTCATTCGATGCTCTGGCCGTCATCGCCTGGATTCAGCGAGTCAGGGGAATAGGCATAAAAGCGCCGATTCGAATTGGCATCCCCAGTCCAGCCGGTGTCTCCGGAATACTCAAGTTTGCCAAGCTCTGTCGCGTCAGAACTTCTGTTGAGTTGCTCCAGCGTTACGGATGGGAGACGACATCCCTGTTGAACTCGGCTGGGCCAGACCGGTTTCTGACCGAGTTGCTCGAGAGTACCGAACGCCTCGAACTGGGCCCGCTGAGCCTGCACCTCTACCCATTGGGCAACTTGGAGAAAGCGCTCCAATGGTTCAACGGCTGGGAGGAAAAGAGTCGTTGGCTTCATTGATGCCAATGAAGATGGAATGCCTTTCAACGCGTTGGAGATGAAAACTATATGGACGTACGTCACAGCCTTCTTGAGGACCAAATCGGAAACACGCCACTGATCGCACTCGGGCATGTGGACGCGCAAAATAATCGGCCAAGAAGAAACACTGTCCTCGGGAAACTGGAAGGGAACAACCCCGGAGGCTCAGTCAAGGATCGGGCCGCGCTATCCATGATTCGTCGCGCGGAACAGCGTGGCGACATCCATCCTGGCGACACCCTGATCGAGGCTACGTCGGGAAACACAGGAATCGCGTTGGCGATGGTGGCTGCGATCCGCGGCTACAAGATGCTGATCCTCATGCCGGAGGACAGCTCCGTCGAGCGCATTCAAACCATGAAAGCCTTCGGAGCCGATGTTCTGCTCACGCCAAAGGAAGGCGGGATGGAGTATGCGCGCGATGCGGCGACCCGACTGCAGCAGGAAGGTCGCGGGCGGGTCCTTGACCAGTTTGGCAATACCGACAACCCACTCATTCACTACGAAACGACAGGCCCGGAGATCTGGAGACAGAGCCAGGGACGAATCACGCACTTCGTCAGCGCCATGGGTACGACCGGAACAATCACCGGAGTGTCGAGATATCTCAAGGAAGTGAACCCGGGAATTCGCATCGTCGGCGTTCAGCCCGAGGAAGGCTCCCGCATCCCCGGTATTCGAAAGTGGCCAGAGGCATATCGCCCCAGCATCTTCCGTCCAGAGGCAGTGGATGAATTGATCAATGTCCACCAAACAGATGCCGAGGACATGGCAAGAAGGCTCGCCAAGCAAGAAGGCATTTTTTGTGGAGCGTCGTCGGGTGGTGCTTGCTGGGCGGCGCTGGAAATTTCGAAGAAGGTTGAAGACGCAACCATCGTCTTCGTCGTGTGCGACAGGGGCGACCGCTACCTATCGACGGGCCTTTTCCCACACACGAAATCGTGATCCTGGAACCGATAGGAAGAAAAACTGAAATGAACACAACCGACAGACAGGCCGCCCTGGATTACCACGAGTTTCCCGTACCGGGAAAAATCTCGGTGACGCCTACCAAGCCGCTGGTGACACAGCGAGATCTAGCAGTAGCCTATTCGCCAGGCGTAGCCGCCGCATGCGAGGAAATCGTCTCGGACCCCGCCAACGTCTTCCGCTTCACCGGCCGCGGCAACCTGGTAGGAGTGATCACCAACGGGACCGCGGTGCTTGGACTGGGAAACATCGGTGCGCTTGCCTCCAAGCCCGTCATGGAAGGCAAGGCGGTGCTCTTCAAGAAGTTCGCCGGTTTGGATGTGTTCGACATCGAGATCAACGAGACGGACCCCGACAAACTGGTCGAAATCATCGCGGGCCTGGAGCCGACTTTCGGCGGTATCAACCTCGAAGACATCAAGGCTCCTGAGTGTTTCGTCGTCGAACGCAAGCTGCGTGAGCGCATGCGAATTCCCGTATTCCATGACGACCAGCACGGCACTGCGATCACCGTATCGGCTGCGTTCATCAATGGCCTGAAGGTCGTGGGCAAGGACATCAAGAAGGTCAAGGTCGTCACGTCCGGTGCGGGCGCTGCAGCCCTGGCCTGCCTGGACCTGATGGTGGACCTGGGCCTGCCGCTGGAGAACATCTGGGTGACCGACATCGAGGGTGTGGTCTATGAAGATCGCACCGTGTTGATGGACCCGGACAAAAGACGCTTCGCGCAAAAGACCGAGGCCCGCAAGTTGATCGAGGTGATCGAGGGCGCCGACGTGTTCCTGGGCCTGTCAGCCGGCGGCGTGCTGAAGCCGGAGATGGTAGCCGCCATGGGGCCGCACCCGTTGATACTGGCACTGGCCAACCCCAATCCTGAAATCCTGCCGGAAGCTGCGCTATCCGTTCGCGATGACATCGTCATGGCGACGGGACGCTCGGATTACCCGAATCAGGTCAATAACGTGCTGTGTTTTCCCTACATCTTCCGTGGTGCGTTGGACGTGGGCGCGACGACGATTACTCGTGAAATGGAGAAAGCTGCCGTCCATGCCATCGCCGACCTCGCTCAGGAAGAGCAAAACGACGTCGTCGCGGCTGCGTATGGCTCCTACGGCCTCTCGTTCGGCCCCCAATATCTGATTCCCAAGCCATTCGACCCTCGCCTCATCGTCCGGATCGCACCGGCCGTGGCCAAGGCTGCCATGGATGACGGCGTGGCCACACGCCCGCTGGCTGACCTCGACGCCTATCGAGCCCAACTGCAGCAATTCGTCTATCACTCCGGCGCTTTCATGAAGCCGCTGTTCGCCGCGGCCAAACAACTCGTGGCCGACGGCGGGCGCGCGCGCATCGTCTTTACGGAGGCCGAGGACGAGCGCGTCCTGCGAGCCGTCCAAGTCATCGTTGACGAAAAGCTGGCACGTCCCATTCTGGTAGGCCGCCCATCCGTACTGCGCTCTCGCATCGAGAAGTTCGGCCTGCGTCTCAAGCTCGACCATGATGTCGAGGTAACCAATCCCGAGCACGATGAACGGTTCAACCAGTACTGGACGACCTACTGGGAAATGATGTGCCGCCGTGGCATCACCAAGGAAATGGCGCGCGTCGAAATGCGCCGCCGCCTGACGCTGATCGGCGCCATGATGGTTCACCTGGGTGACGCCGACGGCATGATCTGCGGAACGGTCAGCGGCTATCACGACCACCTGCGTTTCATCGACCAGGTTCTAGGCAAAAAGGACGGCGTCACGAACTACGCTGCCATGAACATCCTGCTGCTGGAAGGCCGCACGGTGGCGCTGGTCGATACCCACGTCAACGACGACCCGACGGCAGAACAGATCGCCGAGTTCACAGTGCTCGCTGCTGAAGAGATGCGCCGCCTGGACTTGGAACCCAAGGTGGCCTTGCTGTCACGCTCAAATTTCGGATCGGACAGCTCGGCCTCCGGCAAGAAAATGCGCCAGGCGCTAGAACTGATCCGTGCCGCTGCGCCCGAGCTGGAAGTTGATGGCGAAATGCACGGCGACTGCGCGCTGGATGCTGCGCTGCGTCAACGCCTGCTGCCCAGCTCGCCGCTGCAGGGCTCGGCCAACCTGCTGGTCTGCCCCAACGTGGATGCCGGCAACATCGCATACAACCTACTCAAGACGGCTGCGGGCAGCAATGTTGCAGTCGGGCCGTTCCTGTTGGGTACCCGAGCGCCGGTGCATATCCTCACGTCAAGCTCAACGGTAAGGCGGATTGTCAATATGACAGCGTTAACGATTATCGATGCCAACCGAACCGAGTGAGGCGGAATGTCGATGTCGGTGCCGGCCCTAGCGCTTCGCGTCTCCGATATCAAGCGTTGCGTTTGTAAATCTCGAATCATCACTACGATGTGTTTATCCCCCCGCTGTCTGAAGTGAATGGCGGGCCATTTCTAGGAGAGATAGCTATGTCAAATAATGAGACTTTTCAAGCAGCGGTTGTTCAAGCCGGCTCTGTTGTATATGACACTCCGGCAACCTTGGAAAAACTGGTGCAGCTGACAAACAGTGCAGCGAGACAAGGCGCTAAGCTCGTCGTGTTTCCGGAAGCGTTTATTGGTGGGTACCCCAAGGGCCTCGACTTTGGAGCGCGGCTTGGAACGCGAAGTGATGAAGGGAGGGATGAATTTCGTCGCTACTTCGAAGGAGCCATCGAGGAACATGGGCCTGAATCTGATGTCCTGTCTGGAGTGGCCCGCTCTAGCAAAGTGTATCTGGTGGTGGGAGTCATAGAGCGCGCGGGGGGAACGCTCTATTGCAGCGTCTTCTTCTACGGGCCTGAGGGACAATATCTAGGCAAGCATCGCAAGTTGATGCCTACAGCCTTGGAGCGTCTCGTTTGGGGCTTTGGCGACGGCTCGACCTTGCCAGTCCTAGATACCGAACTGGGCAAGCTCGGTGCAGTGATCTGCTGGGAAAATTACATGCCCCTTTTGCGTACGGCGATGTATGCCCAAGGCGTGCAGCTCTACTGCGCTCCCACAGTCGATGCTCGCGAAACATGGCTTCCCACGATGCAAACGATTGCATTGGAAGGGCGGTGTTTCGTGATATCGGCCTGCCAGTACATGACTTCGGAAGACTTCCCGAGCGGTCATAGTGCCAAGACGCAAGGACCGGAGAAAACGGTTCTTATTCGAGGTGGCTCATGCATTATTGATCCGCTCGGGAAGGTCTTGGTCGCCCCTACCTTTGACGAGGAGGGTGTCTTTCTCGCTGAGATCGATGTCAGCACTATTTCACGTGGGAAATTCGATCTTGACGTAGTTGGTCACTACGCTCGGCCCGACGTGTTTCAGTTGCGGGTGAACAGGCAGCCACTCGTGCCGGTCTCGTTCACCGACGAGGTTCCTCGCACAGCAGTTTCAGAGCCCTCGGAATAGAAACGGGGGCCGAGTCCGCTGCCTTGCTCTCGTGCCCTCCCTGGGCAAGATCACACCGCAGATCGCGCGCTACTTGGTCGTTACGGCGCACACCTCTGCCCGCGTGTAGAACCGATAGGCAGTAGGCAAGCGCCAACAAATGTCAGGAACTCGCGGGATCGCGTGTCCAAAGGCGGTAGCCGACCCTGGCAGCCGCATCGAGCGCATAGCCCAAGATGCCAATCACTACGATCGTTGCCATCAATTCGTCATAGGCCAGGCGGTTTCTCGTGTCGAGGATGAAGTAGCCAATCCCGAATTCATTGTTTGGGTGGGGTGGGTTTGTTGTCGGCCGCACCCCTGCGACTGGCCAGCAAATCGAGCCGGAGCATGCCGTCAAGCTCTATGCCGTAATCCGGTGCGAGGCTGCGTTCGTGAGCGATGGCTAACAGGTCCATGAAGGCATCGCTGCGGACCATGGTCTGACGCATCTTGGATGCTGGGTTCATGCGTGCAGGATCACGCACGCTCATCGATGCGCTACCTGACATTGTGCTGGTACGCACCGCTGACAGAACCGAGTTTGTCGGGTTGCAGGCGTTGGTCAAGCTCCTGAGAGATGAAACCAATGAGCCACGCCCTGGTGCCAGTGCGGTTGTTTCCCATCTCGCGTCGGCACTTCTGCTGCTTTTGCTTCGTGCTTGGCTTGAACAAGCGCATGCGGTGCCTGGGCTGTTCTCGCTGCTGGCCGACCCGAGACTGAGTCGCGCGCTGCACGAGATGCTGGCCGAGCCAGGCAAGGGATGGACTCTCGAGCAGTTGGCGCAGGTGTGCGGCATGTCGCGCGCCACCTTCGTGCGCGCATTCCGCTCCGTGGCAGGCACGACACCAGCGGAGTTGCTTCTGTCCATCCGTATGACCCAGGCCACTCAATGGCTGAATCGGACGCACCGCAGCATAGGAGATATCGGTGAGGCCGTCGGATATCAGTCAGAAGCAGCCTTCAACCGGGCCTTCAAGCGTCGTTACGGCGTCGGGCCGGGGCTGTACCGCCGCAGAAGCGTTGAAGATCTCCGTCGATTGGTTCCGCCCAAGGACGAGGCGTAACGACATTGACCTCGTTCTTTCCACATGAAGACGATCTGTAAGAAGCGATCCGACCTATGTATATGTCTTGGCGAACGCACCAAATCCACTACACCGACGAAGGAACAGGAAGGCCATTGGTATTTCTTCATGGCTTGGGCGGAAGAGCCTCAAACTGGACGTACCAGCGGCAATACTTTGCCCCCCGACAACGCGTGATTTGCTTGGAGTTGCCAGGCCACGGCGAGTCAGAGGGACTGGATGTATCGTTCGCCGCGTACCGGGATGTGCTCGCAGCCTTGCTGGATCATTTGGACATCGAGACGGCGGACATGTGTGGGCTTTCCAAGGGCGCAAGAGTCGGCCTGGACCTGGCAGCACAGATGCCACGGCGCGTACGGAGGCTGGTCGTTGTCAATGCTTTCGCACACCTGGAGCCATCTGATCGCCTCGAACGTGCGAAGCTCTACGCTCTGCTCGGGCAACCGGGCGGACGGCAACTATGGGCGGACCGGCTGATCGAACTGATGGGCGTACAGGATCATTCAACCATATCGAACGGTTTCCGGCGCGCTGCGTCGCAATTGAACGCAGCGCATATCCAGAGGCTTTTCAATGAGCTCATCGAATACGACCAGCGCGCGGTGCTGCCGCGCATCATGGCACCGACGCTTTTAATGCGTGGCATGCACGATGGCTTCGTGCCTAAGTACTGCGTTCAAGAGATGCACAAGCTGATCCGTCGATCCTCGATGGTGTTGTTGCGAAATACCGGTCATCTACCGTATCTCGAACAACCGGCCGTGTTCAATCAGTACCTCTCAACGTTTCTCGAAGAATAAAAATTGCCGCGCCCTTATCTTCCGTCAGTCGTGACTGTTTCCTACGTTGCAGCGGCGCTAAGCGTTCTGTCTAGGGCAGTTGATCTGCATACTTTGCGAAAACCCCGCTTTCCACAGGCTTGCGTCGGTCTCGAGTATTTGGCCGATGAGGTTGCGCACAGTCGGCAATCGCTCATGTCGTCGAAATAACGCCTCCACCTCCGAGGTAATGGCAGGTCCAGCAATCTGCCTGTAGACCACATTCGGCAGTTGGATGATTTGGGTCAAGATACTGGGAATGACCGCGACACCCACACCAAGCGCCACCTGCGTCAGCACCGCAACCAAAGTTCCAGGGGCCGAGACGATATGTGGATCGAATCTCCCGCGCTTGCCCACCTCGCGCAGTCCCAGCCCTTGTTCCGGAACCACAAACGACTCGTTCGCTAGTGCCCGCGGGCGAATGTCACTGGGCGTCTGCGCCAATATGTGGTCTGCCGGCAGAGCCAAGCAGAATCGGTCTCGTGCCAGGATATGGCTTGAGATCGAAGGTGGCAGGAGCACGGGCGTCCGTACAAGGGCCACGTCGATTCTGCCTTCCTCAAGGAGGGGCGTGAGTTGGTCGGTTGGGAACTCCTTTGTGTTTACCATGACGTCAGGCCATTGATTGCGAAATCGCTGAACTTGGTCCTGGAGTACGCCGAAGAAGGCTGCTGAACCCACATAGCCGATCTCCACTCTTCCGACTTGGCCGCGGCCGGCACGGCGGCCCACGTGGATCGCCCTATCAAGTTGCTCTAGGGTAGCGCGCGCTTCCGTCAGGAAGGCTTCTCCAGCAGGTGTCAAGCTGACTGACCGCTTTGTTCGATTGAACAGACGCACCTGCAACAAGCGTTCGACTTCCTGAATCTGCGCTGTCAGTGTCGGGGGAGATAGCCCAAGCTGCTCAGCAGAGCGTGAAAAGTGCAGATTTTCTGCAACCGTGACGAACGAGCGGAGATGACGGATGTCCATGGCTATCGAATTTCCTATTCAGTTCTACTGAATTATCTTAACAAACTACTTTATTGAACTGAATTGTCTGCCCTGCTTCAATGACAACATCTACTTTCGTTGGAGTTTCGTGATGTCTCGTTTTTCACATCTGACAGCGGCACTTGCGCTTGCTGGCTCCCTTGCGCTGGCTTCGTTGCCAGCGGCCGCAGCCGAGTTGCCGAGCCAGCCGGTGCTCACCCTTGCTGCCGCACAACAGGTCCTCTCAGCTGCGCAATCCAAGGCACAAGCGTCCGGTTGGCCGTGCGTGATTGCCGTTGTCGACAGCTCCGGTTCGCCCATCCTTCTGCTGCGCATGGACAACGCGGCTGTGCCAGCAGGTGTAGAACTCGCTCCAGGTAAGGCGCGCACCGCTGCGCTCTTTCGACGTCCCAGCGGTGCGCTAGAGGATGCGATCAACGGTCCTCGACCTGCCGCCATCACCGCCCAAGGTTTCGTCCTGATGCGTGGCGGACTTCCTATCGTCGTCAACGGACACACTGTTGGAGCGATCGGAGTATCCGCGGACACACCCCAGCATGATGAAGAAATCGCTCAAGCCGGCATAGCGGCACTCAAATAGCCGATCCCACAATGAATAATTCAGTTACCCGCCCCGCGATGAGGAAAGAGACTGCAATTCTCCTTGTCGCGTCAACCGGCTGCGCCATGACCGTCCTCGACACAAACGTCGTAGGTATCGTTCTGCCGACCATCGCCAGGGATCTACAGGCCTCGTTTGCCGAAGTAGAGTGGGTCATCAGTACCTATGTTCTATGCTTCGCAGCCCTACTCCTTCCGGCTGGCTCCATCGCTGACCGCTATGGCCGACGAAGGGTCTTTCTTTTCGGGATAGCACTCTTTGCAATTGCATCGCTGGCTTGTGGTTTGGCGCCTTCGGCACCGGGGCTGTATCTGGCAAGGGCGGTGCAGGGAGTGGGAGCCGCGTTCCTTCTCGCCCCTGCCTTGGCCATCATCGGACACACATTCCACGATGAGAACGCACGTAGCCGTGCGTGGGCGGTATGGGGTGGCATCATGGGGCTCACGATGGTCGTCTCGCCACTGATTGGTGGAGCGATCAGCAGCGTGTTCGGCTGGCGCTGGGCTTTCCACATCAACCTTCCGATCTGTGTACTGCTGGCGATAGCGGTACTTACGCTGGTGGAGGAGTCGCGTGACCCAACACCCCGGACCTTGGACATCCCGGGAATCGTTCTCTTCGCACTAGCAATGTTTAGTGTCACCTGGGCCCTGATCGTCGGACCCAGCCACGGTTGGATGAGCGGCCCAGTCTTGTTACGAATTGCGGGCGGCCTGTTGTTGTTCGCTGTCTTTGTCTGGGTCGAACGGCGTCGCACTCATCCGATGCTCGATCTTGAGCTTTTCACGGCTTGGCCCTTCGTGGGAGCTGTGTTGGCGATGTTCGCCTACGCCTCGTCGGCCCAGGTCATGGCATCGCTGCTACCGCTGTTTCTGCAAAACGGCCGTGGTGATGGAGCACTTGCGGCGGGAATCGGCATGCTGCCCTTCGCTCTTGCGATGCTGATTTTTCCGCAAGTCGGCCGGCGACTTTCGCCCTATTTGGACAGCTCACGCATCTTGACTCTGGGTCTCGCAATAGTTGCACTGGGGAACTTGACCATGATGTTCGCCGCCCGGCAACAGGGAGAGTTGTTGCTGATCGTCGGGATGGCAATCCTAGGAACAGGTGGTGGGCTGCTCAACGGCGAAACGCAGAAGGCCATCATGGGTACGGTGCCCAGGCATAGGGCAGGAATGGCATCAGGCATTAGCACCACGTCACGTTTCTCGGGAATTCTGCTCGGTTTTGCCGGACTGGGAGCGGTGCTAGCCAGCGGCACACGCTCTGCGCTCGAACAGGCAATGGCAGCGGAGCGTTTGCCGATAGCGCCTGGATTCGTCGACAGCATCGCAGCGGGAGATCTTGAACGTGCCGTCGGGGCTTATCCACCCGACCTCGCGGCCACGATTACTTCGCTTGCACAGCATGGCTATAGCGCGGGATTCTCACACGCCTTTTTGACGGCAGCGATCATTGCGCTTGCTTCGGCGGTGGTCGTGTTCGTCACGATGCGGCGCCGAGAGATAGGTACGGATTGTCAGGTGGGACTTCAACGAAGATGAGGTGCGGATCTGACAGAAGGTAGCCGTGTAAACGCCTTGACTTCCTGGGTCCTGTCACTTCGCATGTCCAGATGTTAAGACCGCTGGATTGCTTGCGATGTTGCTGCAGGCGCTCGAAACGCTTTTGCACCCATTGCCAATCCTGCTGGTTCTCTTGCTTGGCCAACATTCCGACCTGCGGGTGTTCCTGCGCATAGCGCTGGAACACCCCCGGGCTGACCAGATAGGCTGTCTCGCTCACGGTATGCACGAGCGCCTTCGCGTCGTTGATGATGAGTCGTCGCGAGACAATACCTTGCTTCAGCCACACCATGAAATGTTCGCCCGACGGCTTCGCTGCCGTCGAAGAAGGTGCACCAGTCGATATGGATGACGAAGGAATTGCTGTAGCAGCAAGCGCTGCCATGTGAGCATCGGGCTGCGCGGAATGGTCCGGCCCCGAGACGGCCTCTGAATCCTGCCCGGCACCGGACGCGCCGCTCAACCCCACCATTGACAGCATGTCCTCCATGACGTCGGGCACGGGTCGGGCTGCGGGCGGCAAAACCAAGGCGGCGGCGCTATCGCCCCCCCAATGTGGGACCTCCTGGCTTTCTGAGACTGGCTTCGCCTTGATCATGGGCGACGTCGCCGGTGCGCCCGCCTCGTTTTCAGTAGGTGTTATGTCGATCGCCACCGTGCCTGCAAAGGATGTTGGTCGCTCGCCGGATTCCCAGATCAGCGCGGGAGCCAGACGTAGCAGAGTGAACGCGTGGGACCAGCCGGTCGCGCTGGTCACGGTCGCGCGCCAGATCGCTTTTCCATCCGAAGTGGGCAGCAGCATGCCGTGGTCTTGCAGCACGTTGAATACGGCGGTGTTGTTCGCAGGAATGCCGTCAATGCCTTGAGACAGCAGATGCGCGCGCAGCTTGTCGGAAACCGTCTTGCTCACCAGCCATAGTGCGTCCTCGGTGAGCCAGCCATCAGAGGCCTCGGGCTGGTTCAGCTTCAACTCTTCCTTGAGCAGATAACGCAGCCCGTCGAGCAGCTTGCGTTGCAGTGCGTGCTTGGGCGCGGCCATGACGCGGGCCGGATCACCACCCAGCTCCTGCGCCACAGAAGCGCGATCAGCCTGCACGACAAGCTCGCCCAGGA
>LNAP01000652.1_pt1 | contig 41475 bp, 38 predicted proteins | sample 602601 | NCBI WGS metagenome assembly LNAP01 (sample SAMN02440304, study PRJNA202911) | soil metagenome | biome: Subtropical and temperate rainforests or woodlands; isolation source: soil samples (1 kg each in a 20% v/v slurry with milli Q water) were... ...
CGAGATCTGCCGCAGCCAAGGGATCCAGCGACCGTTGCTGGTCACCGACAGTGGCCTGGCGCGTGCCCCGATCACCCTCTCGGCAGTGGACGCCTTGCGCGCCGCCGGCCTGGGCGTCGCGCTGTTTTGCGACCTTAAACCCAATCCGGTCGAAGCCAACCTGGCGGGCGGACTCGACGCCTGGCGCGCCGGCAAACACGATGGCGTGGTCGCCTTCGGCGGCGGCAGCGGCCTGGACATGGGCAAACTTATCGCCTTCATGAGCGGCCAGACCCGACCGGTGTGGGATTTCGAAGACATCGGCGACTACTGGACCCGCGCCGACGAAGGCAGCATCGCCCCGATCATCGCGGTGCCGACCACGGCGGGTACCGGCTCGGAGGTGACCAACATCACCATTCTGACCACAGGTGAGACGACCAAAATGGGCGTCGTATCCAACCAGCTGTATGCCGACAAGGTCATCCTCGACGCCGAGCTGACCACCGGCCTGCCACCGCTGATCACCGCCGCCACCGGTATCGATGCGATGGTGCACGCCATCGAGGCCTACACCAGCCGGCATCGAAAGAACCCGGTATCGGATGCCCTCGCCCGCGAGGCCTTGAGGCTGTTGACGCGCAACCTGATCGCAGCCTGCGAAGACGGCAAGAATCGCCTGGCCCGCGAGGCCATGCTGCTCGGCGCGACGCTCGCGGGCCAAGCGTTTGCCAATGCCCCGGTCGCCGCAGTGCATGCACTGGCGTATCCGCTGGGCGGCCATTACCACATCCCCCACGGGCTTTCCAATGCGCTGATGCTGGGGCCGGTATTGCGCTTCAACCTGAGTGCCGCAGCGCCGCTGTACGCGGAACTGGCTGACGTGTTGCTGGGTGCAAGCAACGCGACGGTCACTGCCCGTGCGGCCCGCTTCGTCGAATTCATGGAAGACCTGATGAACCGCTCCGGTGCGCCGCGTCGCCTGCGCGACGTCAACGTCCGCGAAGACAGTCTGGCACTACTGGCCCATGACGCCATGAAGCAGGAGCGCCTGTTGATGAACAACCCCGTCGAAGTGCGCGAGGCGGACGCCTTGGCTCTTTACCGAAAAGCCTTCTGACCAGCCCCCTTATCGTCCCTATTCACGAGGAATCGATCCATGTTGAACACAGCACAAACTTCCTACGACATCGTCATTCTCGGCGCGGGCTTCGGCGGCCTGGGCATGGGTGCCCAGCTGAAAATGCAAGGCATCGACAACTTCATCATCCTGGAGCGCGGCGCGCGCATTGGCGGGGTATGGCGCGATAACGCCTACCCCGGAGCCGCCTGCGATACCGAGTCACACTTGTACTGCTACAGTTTTTACCCGCACCTTCGCGTCAGCAAGATGTATGCAGACCGCGATGAACTGCTGCGTTACATGGACGCCATGGCCGCTCGTTATGACTTGATGAAACACGTCAAACTCAACAGCGAGCTGAGCCAGGCTCACTGGGACGAACAGGCTAACCGCTGGGCTTTCGAACTCGCCGACGGTCGGCGTTTGCAGGGGCGTTTTTTCGTCCCGGCCTGGGGTCAACTGAACAAGCCGGCCATCCCGGCGTTCAAGGGCCTGGAGACCTTTGCCGGCCACGCATTCCACTCGGCCCAATGGCCAGAGGGCCTGGACCTCACCGGCAAGAAAGTCGCCAGTATTGGCGCAGCGGCCAGTGCCGTGCAGTACGTGCCGGAGGTGGCGAAGCAGGCGAGCCATTTGACAGTATTCCAACGCAGCGCCAACTGGATCATGCCGCGCAACCAGATGGTCTTCTCTCGGGAGCAACTGGATGCTTATAGCGCGCAACCGCAGCTGTACGAAGAAAGTCGGCGCACCCTGCACGCCTTTCGCGAAAACGGCTTCGCACGCACCCGTCACGGTACCGACGCACAGCAGGAAGGCATCAAAATGGCCACCGGCCACTTGGCGGCGCAAGTGTCGGATGAAGCGCTTCGCGCCAAGCTGACCCCGGACTACGAGTTCGCCTGCAAACGAATCCTGCGCTCCGATGACTATTACCCGGCGCTGATGCGCAGCAACGTGACACTGGAAACGGCTGCCGTCGACCGGTTCGTCCCCGAAGGCATCATCGACAAAAACGGCACGCTGCACGAACTGGACAGTGTGATCTTCGGCACCGGCTTTGAAAGCCAGGCTTTCCATGGTGATCTGCAGGTGACCGGAACCCGCGGCCAGACCCTGCACGATCGCTGGGCACAAGGTGCCGAAGCCTACCTGGGCATGACGGTGCCGGGCTTCCCGAACATGTTCATGATTTACGGGCCCAACACCAACCTGAACCACAACTCGATTATTACCATGCTCGAGATCCAGCAGCGCTACATTATCCAGGCCGTCAAAGGGCTCGGCGAACATCCGCGCACCGCAATCGACGTCAAGCCCGACACCTTCAACGCCTACAACGATTCGCTGCAAACCAACATGCAGTCGTCGGCGTTCTCCTCCGACTGCTCCAGCTGGTACAAAAATGCCGCCGGCAAGGTCATCAACAACTGGTCGGGCACCGTTGACGAGTACCGGGCACTGGCCGCGGACTGGAAGGTGGATGATTATCGTCTGTTGGTTGCCAGGGAGTCTGTGTATTCATGAACAGATCGATAGCTGAGCCTGTTCCGCTGTATCAGATCGCCGCTGACGCAGTTGACCTGATCAGGGCCTTCAGGGTCAGTGGCGAAGTATCTTTCCAGGACGTAACGCTGGAGCAGGCGCGAGCGAACTATCTCAAGGCTTGCGCCAGCAATGGCCTGAAACCGGAGGTCGTCGCGGACATCCGCACGCTGGATTACCCAGTGACTGACGGTATGGCAAGTCTGCGCCTGTATCGCCCCATTGGCGTGCCAGCGGACGTGGTGACGCCCGTGATGGTCTTTATCCATGGTGGTGGCTGGGTGATTGGCAACCTGGACAGCCACGACAGCATCTGCCGTGCGCTGGCCAATCAATCTTGCGCGACGGTCATCGCAGTGCAATACCGCCTCGCGCCGGAGCACCGTTTTCCAGTGCCGCTGGATGATTGCTTTGCAGCCATCCAGTACATCACCACCCAGGCGTCAGTGCTTAAGGTCGACCCCAGGCGGGCGTTGATTGGGGGTGATAGCGCGGGTGGGAACATGGCCACCGTGCTGGCCAACGACCCCGCATGCCAGGCACTGGGCATGACGTTCAAGGGGCAGGTGCTGTTTTATCCGGTCACCGATCTGACCGCCAGCCAGCCGTCGTATCAGCGCATCACCTGCGGCTTTCCCCTGACAGCCCGATCAATGCACTGGTTCAGGGATCAATACACTACTGAGGATCAAGACTGGCGCGATGCGCGCCTATCTCCCCTGCTGCATGCCGAGGGCCGCAAGCAACCGCCCCTGTTCATCGTGACCGTGGGCCATGACCCGCTAGCTGATGAGGGCATCGCTTACGCCAGCGCCGCCGCCCGCGCCGGCTCCGAGGTGGCTCATCACCACTTGCCAGGGCATGCTCACGGTGTACTGACCAGCGCCGGAAAAATAGAAACCGGCCGCCAGTTGCTCGAGCAGGCGGCTGAATTTATTGCCCGCAAACTCAACACCAACTGTTGAACGTGCAACCTCGGAAGCCGTAAGGATTCCGGGGTACACAAACAGCAACGGCCTGTCCTTTTTGAACCTGTTTTAGCCCTCGGGCGCTTCATACACTCCCCCTGCAGCTGAAAAACCGAGGGACAACCCCTCACCTGACGACAGTTTTAGCCGATGGAGGCGATTCAATGCGATTCAATAATAAAGTAGCCATTGTGACCGGTTCGAGCTCAGGCAACGGCCGCGCAATCGCCCTGGCGCTCGCTGCGGAAGGTGCTCATCTGGTGTGCTCGGATCTCTCCAAAAGTGCCCGCCCGGAAGGCTTTGAAAAAGACCTGCACATCGACACCGACGACCTGATTTGCCAGAACGGCGGTGAGGCGATTTTCGTCAAGGCCGATGTCTCCAAGTACGCCGACATGGACAATCTGGTTCAGGAAGCCGTGAGACGTTTTGGCCGCCTGGACATCATGATCAACAACGCTGGCGTCGCGGTTGAGCTCAAGACCATCGTTGAAGAAACCGAGGCCGATTACGACCTGACCATGAACGTCAACACCAAGGGCACTTGGCTGGGGTGCAAGTTCGCGATTACCCAAATGATGAAACAGGAGGTCAGTGACACTGGCACTCGCGGCAAGATCGTCAACATCTCGTCCATCGGCGGGTTGGTTGGCCTGGCGCAAGAGGCGTCCTACTGCGCCTCCAAAGGCGCCGTGAACAATCTGACCCGGCAGTTGGCCGTCGACTTTGCGCAACACAAGATCAACGTCAATGCCGTTTGCCCGGGGTTCCTCGCCACAGCCATGGTTCGCCAGGAACTGGACAACCCCGAGATCAAGACACTGCTGGAAAACCTGACGCCCTGGCCGCGTATCGGCAACGTTGAAGACGTTTCCAAGGCCGTAACCTTCCTTGCCTCGGAAGACGCTCAGTGGATGACCGGTTCACTGCTGACCGTTGATGGTGCCTACACAGCTCAGTGATTGAGGCGGCCACTGTAGAGAGCAAAGGAGGCGCCCACTGGGCGCCTCCTTTTTTTGCACGGCCGGACAGCACACCATACGCTGGGTAAATTACGTCTTTTCAGGTGAGTATGCGACGATGAAAAAAGGGGGGCATCCACTCAGTGGAGCCCCCCCTTTTTCAAACCCGTGACCTGTCTATGCCATCAGCGTCGTGCAACCGCCAATATTGCCGCGCGTTCCGTGGCTGCAATAAAGCCATCGACGTCCTCTTCGGTCATGACCGTCGAAAGGAACGCCTTGCCGGTCTTGGCAATGTGATAGCCCTCCAGCACCAGATTGCGTTGCAGCGCGGTCACCCACTTCATTTCCTCCTTGCTGGAGTAACCGGAGCGGTAGTCCTGCACCTCACGCTGATGACCAAACACCATGAACATCGACGAGAAGCCGGTCACCTGGCCAGGGAAATCAGCATTGGCAAACGCTTGGGTCAACCCTGCGCGCAAGCGGTCGCCGAGCACGTCCATACGATCGGATTCGGCCTGGGTATACAGGTCCAGGGCGATTTTGCCGGCCGTCATGGTGATCGGGTTCGCGGTGAAGGTCCCACTCCATGGCAACAGCGGCTTGCCCTCGCGGTGGTCGAACACTTGCATGAACTTGCGCGAGCCCGCTACCGCCCCGACCGGGAATCCGCCACCGATGATTTTCGCCAGTACGGTCAGATCCGGTTTGATGTTAAAGCGGGTTTGCGCCCCGCCGCTGTGCACGCGGAAGGTGATGACTTCATCGAGAATGAACACAGCGCCGATTTCGGTCGAAACCCGGCGGATCATTTCAACGAAAGCCTGGGACACTGGCACAAAACCGAAGTAGCTGGGCGCCGGATCGATGATGATCGCCGCGATCGCATCGCGGTGGGCCAGGATGATACGTTCGGCTGCCTCTACGTCGTTGAAGGGAATGACCACGACGTCGTTCTTGACGCCTTCAGGGGTGCCCTTCGAATAGCCGATGGACTGGGGGTCTTCACCCCAGTTTTCCGGCGATGAGTCGAGGCTGACTTCGGCATAATCGTAAGAGCCGTGGTAAACCCCCTCCGCCTTGACGATTTTAGAGCGCCCGGTGATTGCGCGAGCCGCCTTGATCGCGCACATCACCGCTTCGGAACCGGAATTGGAGAAGCGAATCCATTCGAAGCCTTCGGCGCGGGCGCAGATTGTTTCGGCCAGTGCGACTTCAGGCTCGGTCGGCAGCGTAAACGCTGTGCCTTTGGTCACCTGCTCCTGGATCGCCGCGACGATCGCCGGGTGAGCATGACCGTGGATCAGCGAAGCGAAGTTGTTCAGCAGGTCCAGCCGGCGCGTGCCGTCGACATCGGTGACATAAGCCCCTGAACCGCTACCGGCGTACACAGGGAAAGGTTCCTGCCACGGAAGGATTCGAGTGATACCACCCGGCATGACCTGACTGGCGCGGTCATACAGGGCTTTGGATTGGCTGTGGGTTTCTGGCCATTTTGCAGCGGACATAGGTGTTTCCTTCAAAGGCAGTAGGCTTGATCAGAGGTGACGCTTGAACCATTCGACGGCGGCTGAACTTGAGGCTTCGAATTCGCTCAGGTATGGGTCGAAGTGACCGCAGTCGAGCAGCACCAGATGCTTGGGCTGCAACGCACGCTCATAGGCCTTGAGCGCGAGGTCAGGAACAGTGACGGTGTCTTTCTGGGCGACGATGATTTGCAAGGGTGTGGGGCTGATACGGTCAATCGCGTAAGCCGGTTCGTACTCGTTGAGCAATTCGATACTCTTGAGCGTGACCTCATTGCGCCAGGCCGGTGCCACGCTGCGGTGGCTGTCAATGAAGTAGTCGTAGGAATCCTGGCCTGGCAATGCGCAGTCAGACTTCGGGTCTTCATTGACCACTTCCATCAGCAGCGGATGATCACCGGCATAACGCGCCGCGCGGTCGGCCTCGAAAGCCTCCACCAACCCGGGCATCAGGTCCGGGCGTACGGCCATGCGCACATCGGCGGAGCCACTGATGGCTGGCACCTGCGCGGACACGCACTTGACCCGACGGTCGAAGGCTGCCACTTGCAGTACATGGCCGCCGCTGTAGCTGGAACCCCAGATACCGATCCGCGAAGCGTCAATGTTGTCGAGGCCGCTGACGTAAGTAATTGCATCGCGGTAGTCGCGAACCTGCAACATCGGATCGGCCTCTTGGCGAGGCAGCCCTTCGCTGGCGCCGAAGTTGCGGTTGTCGTAAACCAGCACCGCAAAACCTTTTCTGGCAAACGTCTCGGCATAGCGGTCCAGGTACTGTTCCTTCACCGCCGTAAAGCCGTGCGCCATGACAATCGCCGGATGCGAGCCAGCCCCGTTCTGTGGAGTAAAGAGCCAGCCCTTGAGCGTCAGGCCATCGGTTGTCTTGAAGCTGATATCTGCACGCATGAGGGTCTCCTGCCAATCAATTACCAGCCGTAAATTCGGCCACTGGGGGGAGATGGTGAATCGCAACGCCGTGGGTGCACAGGTGCACAGTGGCCAAACTTCTGTGGTTGAAAGCCAAGCGCAGAACTGGCCGCAGAAGTGCGGAAATTTGGCCGGCAGCCACCTGTTGGCCGCCGGCGGTGATACCTATGATCTGGTCATGCTCCGCGGGACACCAGGAGCACATACAGTTTCTACCGACCGGAGAACATCATGCTCGCGACTGAAATCCAAGCCCCTGCAAAAATCAGAGAAGTACCCGCTGGCACAGCACCTGAGATCGTCAAGCGCATCATCGACGAAGACGGCGGTGTGATCATCAAGGGCCTGTTCAAAGCGCAGGTCGAGCGATTCAATGCCGACATGGACCCAATTGTCTCCAACTGGGCGGCAGGCTATGACGGTCCTGAATGGATGAAAGAATTCGCCGGCAAGAAAACCAAACGCATCACCCAATTGATTCGCCGCAGCAAGACTTTCCGCGAAGAGATGCTCGACCACGAAATCATGCTGTCGTATGTCGACACACTGATGCTGGACACCAGTGACGCCTATTGGATGAACGCTGCGCAAATCATCGAAATCCAGCCTGGTGAGAAGCAGCAGTTCCTACACCGCGATCTGGAAAACTACCCGGTGTTTCGCAACCTTGGCCCAGCTGGGCCAGAAGTGATGTGCAACTGTTTGGTGGCGCTCTCGGAATACACCGAAGAAATGGGTGCCACGCGCATCATCCCGGGCAGCCATGCCTGGCCCGATTTCAATGATCGCGAGCGTATCGACAGCACACCGACCATTCCAGCCGTCATGGAAAAAGGCGACGCCATTCTCTACTCCGGAAAAATGGTCCACGGTGGCGGCGCCAACGTCTCGGATCGTCCACGCCGTGCACTGGCCCTGGCCTTCTGCCCCGGCTGGCTGGTACCTGAAGAGGCCTACCCGTTCGCCGTTCCACTGGAAATGGCCCGAACCCTTAGCAAACGCGGTCAGCAACTGACCGGTTTCCGGTCCATGCATAACCAGAAATTGGGCGGTGGCACCTTGTGGAGCCTGGACTACGTTGAGCTGGCCAAGGTGCTCGAACTGGACGACTGACTGCTATTTCACCTACCGCTTGTAAAGGACCCGTGCATGCCGCACTCGACAGAATCGTGGGCTCAAAACGATATCGATTTTCACCTCCACTCCTACACCGATGCGCGTGCGCACCAGGAGAAAGGGCCATTGATCATCGAGCGCGGCGACGGGGTTTATGTCATCGACAACCAGGGTAATCGTTACCTGGAGGGCATGGCCGGATTGTGGAGTACGGCGCTGGGCTTCAGCGAACAAAGGCTGGTCGCCGCAGCCCATCGTCAATTGCAAACGCTGCCGTTCTACCACACCTTCAGCCATAAATCGCACCCCTCCAGCATCTCTCTGGCCGAGAAACTGATTGCACTGGCGCCTGTGCCGATGAGCAAGGTGTACTTCACCAATTCAGGCTCGGAAGCCAACGACGTGCTGGTCAAACTCATCTGGTACCGCAACAACGCTATCGGCCAGCCCAGGCGCAAGAAGTTCATCAGCCGCCTCGGGGGTTACCATGGCGTGACGGGCCTAAGCGCGAGTCTCACTGGACTGGCCACTGTCCACAACGGTTTTGATTTGCCACTCCCTGGTTTTCTGCACGTCAGTACCCCGCATTTCTATCGCTACGCGCTACCGGGGGAAACCGAGGAGCAATTTGCCAGCCGCCTCGCAGAAGAGCTGGAAGACCTCATCAATCGAGAAGGTCCAGAAACCATCGCCGCCTTCGTCGCCGAACCTCTCATGGGAGCCGGTGGCGTCATCGTTCCCCCAAACACCTATTGGGAAAAAATCCAGAAAGTCTGTCGCCGTCACGAGGTGTTGATCGTAGCCGATGAAGTGATCTGCGGGTTTGGTCGCACGGGCAAGCTTTTTGGCTGCGAGACATTCGCAATCGTTCCGGATGCGATGGTTCTTTCAAAGCAGCTATCTTCGTCTTATCAGCCGATTGCTGCGGTAATGATCAATGACGACCTCTATCAAGGCATTGCTGATCAGAGTCGTGCCCTGGGTGTTTTGGGAACCGGCTTTACCGGGAGCGGACATCCGGTTGCGACGGCTGTAGCGCTTGAAAATGTAAGAATCATCGAAGAAGACAAACTGGTGGAACACGCCGCGCAAATGGGCGCACGTCTGCATGCTGGACTTGAATCACTGGCATTACATCCTCTGGTGGGAGAAGTACGCGGTTGTGGGTTGATTGCTGGCGTCGAACTGGTCGCCGACAAAGGTAACAAGAGTCCTTGGGATTTCGTCGGGAAGTTGGGAAAGTACTTTATGGCCAGAGCTCAGGCCAATGGCCTGATCGTGCGAGGTATTGGGGACACGATCGCGCTATGTCCGCCGTTGATTATCAATGCGGTGGAAATCGATGTATTACTGGAGCGATTTGTACGTTCGCTCGACGAAACTCATTTCTATCGAGCCCTTCAAGTCAGCATCCCCAACAACTGACTCAACACCGCACGCGACTTGCCGTTTTTCAGACCGGTAGCTGCCCTTGAGAAGTAAATTTTGCCAGCCGTCGCAAGTTCTGCCCCGCGGCGGCTAGCGTGAACTCATCGGTCGCGTCACTTAAGCCACGTAGTCGCAAACGATCCAATTTCTGGATGCGCTTGAGGTTGTCAAACAACTTTTCGACCTGATTGCGCTCGTGGCGAAAGCACTGAAATGGATGATGGCTAACGATGTAACCTAAACAAGGAAATCCTCCACCAGCTTGACCCAGCAATCAGAACCCAAGCGGATCAACTCGTCGTTGAAGTCATAGTGCGGGTTATGCACGGAGCAGCCATGAAACTCGCCCTCGCCGTTGCCCAGCATGAAGTAACAGCCCGGCACTTCGCCGAGCATCCAGGCAAAATCCTCAGTGCCCATGACCTTGGGCCCGCGGCTGTGCAAGCAGCCAGGTTCGAACAGCGGCTCCAGACTCTGGCGCACCCGTTGCGTCTCGGCCCCATCGTTGATCAGCGCTGGCGCCAGTTGGGTGATTTTCAAGTCGATGCGGACGCCGAATGATTGCTCGTGGCCGCGGACAATCTGCTCCAGGCGCTGGTTGATTTTCTGCTGGGTCTGCGGGGTGTCGGTGCGCACACTGACCAGCATGCTGACCTCATCGGGAATGATGTTGTAGACGCTGCCGGCCTGGAGCATGCCGATGCTGATCACCGCGTATTCCTCAGGGCCCAGGTTACGCGACTTGATGGTCTGGATCGCGTTGATCAAGCTGGCCACCACGGGCACCGGATCGACCGCCAGTTCGGGCATGGCACCGTGTCCCCCTTTGCCGGTAATGCTCAGCTGCACCCGTTCGGACGACGCCATGGTCGGTCCCGCCTGAACCACGACCGTGCCCACAGGTGCGCCGGGCATGTTGTGCAGGGCAAAAATCGCATCGCACGGAAAACGCTGGAACAGGCCGTCGTCGATCATCGCCTTGGCCCCGCACAACCCCTCCTCGTCGGGCTGGAAAATCAGATTAAGGGTGCCATTGAAGTCGGCGCCGGTCGCCAGGCGATAAGCGGCTGCGAGCAAGATCGCGGTGTGGCCGTCGTGACCGCAGGCATGCATGCGGCCGGCGATCTGACTGGCATGAAGACCAGGGTGTGTTCGTTGTTCAAGTTCAGCTTCCAGAAAACGCCAGCTCTGAACGCAACGAAGAAGTGCTAACCGCGGTGCGCGAGTACTTTGCAGAAGAGGAGCATGACAGCGTAGCGTCCTCGTTTACCATCACAGATCAGCATTCCGATCTTCAACGGAGGACGTCTGCGGGCAAATCTTGACTACGCAGAAATCCAGAAAGATATCGGCGTCGCCGAGTACGAGAACCTACTCACCACATTGAGTGGTTTGTCGGCTCTTCGTTGACCTTTGCTCCTCTGTTATTGGGTTAGTTTGAGGTTTTTTTCTTCGTGCAGGCGCACCTATCCCTTGGCAGGTGGCCCTTGAGATGTAAATTCATCAGTCGCGCCACGCTTTTCCCTTACCGCCGCCAGAGAACACTTTCTTTTTGACCTGGGACAAGGCAGCCCTGCACAACCCACGCGTGAGCTTCATGCGCGAGCACATGAGTCGACTTATCGAACAGGGCATTTTCACGTTGAGCTGCTGACTTTGGCCTTATTGGGCAGAACGGCGCGCGTCTGCCATTATCCTTTGCCACCCCTTCCTGTGTGCTTATCAACATGATCCAGTTGCAAGACTACTTTCGCAGCCGCGTTTCACAGGCAGCCTATGATCTGTTCGCCGTTTTTTCCCGCTTTGAATACGCGATGAAAAAGGGAGGTTTTCGGCGGCGTGACAGCGCTGATGCGGCATGGACCAAATTCGCTAACGATCTTCCAGCGGATATTTTTCCCCGCTTGCACGCGGCACCCGAGGTGGCCATTTATTTCGACGCTCCGCCGGATCGATTGGTGGCCGACACTGGTGAAGGCGTCCAATGGTCCGGCACACCCACCACGCCGTCCACATTGCGAGAGTTGCTTGATTGCATAAAAATCGCCCGGAACAATCTATTCCACGGTGATAAACGGCATGACAACCGGAGGGACACTGAACTCATGGCTGCGGCACTGTTCGTGCTCAACCATATTTATGAATCCATTGAGCACGAGCCAAAATTTGATGCCTTCATCTCAGAAATGGAATATGGCCTGTGACCCTGAAGCAATTGATCTCAGACCTCAATCAACGGCATTTACCATTTTTGTCGGTACCTGACGATGTACTTCATCTAAACAACGAAGGCTTTTGCAGCTCGTTTCATTGACGATGCCTTGGCTTACCAAGTGGATACCGCCAACACTACAATGATCCGTTAGCGGTGCTCATTCGGTCGCAAGCGGCCGCTGCGAGAGGCGTTACCTGCAGCCAGTGCCGCAATCTTGTTTTTTTTTACCGTGCTAACCAACAAGGAAGAGAAAATGGCACTAGCTGAAGACCTGAAAAAATGGGTCGACGAAACCTTCACAGCCGCCTGGGAGGTTCAAGAGACGACTGGGGTTCCTAACCCAGCAGATCTGCGGCTGAACTCAAACCATGCAAAAGATCTGGACTCAGCGACCGTGTTGTATGCAGACCTGGACGGGTCTACAGACATGGTGAACACCAAGAAATGGGAGTTCAGCACCGAAATCTATAAAACCTTCCTCAAATGTGCTTCAGACATAATCAAAAATGAGGGTGGTGTCATCACCGCGTACGATGGCGATCGCGTGATGGGAATCTTCACGGGTGATTATAAAAACACTTCCGCGGCCCGATGCGCTTTAAAGATCAATTTCGCCGTTCAAGACATTATTCAACCCGCCATCTCAAAGGGATGGGCTACAGATTTTGTCTTAAAGCATGTTGTAGGCATCGACACCAGTCAGTTGAAAACAGCACGAATTGGAGTGCGAGGTGACAACGACTTGGTTTGGGTGGGCCGTGCAGCAAATTATGCCGCAAAACTCACTAATCTGGCCAACAAGCCGAGTCGTATTACCGAGGACGTCTATGAAAGGTTGGCATCAGACTTGAAAAAAACCAATGGTACGGACATGTGGGTTCGCGAGTATTGGACGGAAATGGGCATTTGGACGTATTCCTCCACCTGGAAATGGAGGGTGTAGATTTATCATCACCCCTGAAGGGCGGAACATGACTTAACAAGCACTACAAAATCGTCTGCCGCCCGCGCCGCGACCATCAACACAACGTTACATTTGTCGCTAAGCCTCAGGTCCCCAGCACCACCCGTCTTGGACTGGTCATCAACCCCTTCATCTTTTCGGCAAAAGGTCGCACGCCCTCCACGCTCGATTCGGTCAGGAATGTACGCCAGAAAGTTTCTGAGCTGAAGAACGCCCCGCCAGCCCACAGACGGCCCATTCGACAGCGTGTTGGATCAGAAAAACTCCTGCTCCGCTACCCGCACCCTCGACGGCATTTATCTTTTTTGGATCCCATTGAACTTTTTCGGCACGCCCCCATTTGCTGGAGAGACCCTTAACCCCCGCGGGGCTTGTCGATAAATGTCTACGGAAAAAATGATTGAGCGCTTTGAAGGCGCTGCGGGCCGGCCAGCCCTTGAAGAGGTTTTGCTAGAGCAGAAATTGGTCCTCGGCAATGAAGCGCTGGCCAAACTTCTGGCTGAGGCTGGCTCCTTGATGGAGCTAAAGCAAGATCAGGTTCTCATAGAGCAGGGAGGCCACGATACCGACGTTTTTTTTATCATCACGGGGCAACTCAAAATCAAAGTCCACGATCGGGAAGTGGCAATCCGTGGGCAAGGAGAGCACGTCGGGGAAATGTCGGCATTGGTGGTGACGGCGAAACGTTCAGCGACCGTCGTCGCGACAGAATCTTCGGTCGTATTGAAGGTTTCAGCACCCGACTTTAAAGCCGCAGCAAACGCTTTCCCCCGCATTTGGCAACACGTCACCCGTGAACTGGTTGAACGGCTGCATCAACGCAACGCTTTGGTGCGACCCTCCCACAAATCAGCCCGCGTGTTCATCATCTCGTCCAAAGAGGCGTTGCCGATTGCACGCGAAATCGAACGTCAGCTCGAGCATGACGCGTTCTTTGTCAAAATCTGGACCGAAGGTACGTTTCGCGCGTCGAAGTACACCATTGAAAGTCTGGAAGAACAGCTGGACGAAAGCGATTTTGCGATCGCAATCGCCCAGCCGGATGATGAAGTGACAAGCCGTGGACAATCGCAAGGCGCGCCACGTGACAATGTGATTTTTGAACTCGGCATGTTCGTCGGTCGACTTGGCCGCATGCGCTCGATTCTGGTGGAGCCCAGGGGCGACGAAGTTCGCCTTCCTTCAGATCTGAAAGGTCTCACCACCATCACCTACCGCCCCGCCGCAGACAAAGAACCAGCCAAGCTGGGGCCTGTCTGCACCTCTTTGCGGGAAATTTTCAACGACCTAGGTCCGCGATAAAACCAATTCATCATCAGCAAATTACTGCCTTGCACCATGCCAAGTTATGCGTCCCTCAGGATAGGAGAGTTCAGTGAGCAAGAGTTGGAGCCACAACCGCGCAGTCGAACATATCGATAAGAAAATTGCTGATGTGAAAGACATCACCGTCAAAGACTACGTCCGCGACATGTCCTTGGAGTCGATCCCGACGAACGTGGCCTACCGGGTCGACGGTGTCCACATGTACGCGGATATCCAGAACCTAGAGGACATGCTCAACATCACGCATGTCGAGGGCACTGACTGCCATAAACGCACGCTACGATTCCTCGATCAGCATTACCGAGCAGTCAAGCGCATTCTCGATCGGGTTGACGCTCGACGGGTAGACTTCCACAGCCAACGGCTACATTCGTTGTTCACCAAACCTTACAACAGCGATACCGATGCCGAACTGAAGCGTGTGCAGCGGGCGGTCGCGACGGCCAAACTCATGATCGATGTGCTTGCCCAGACAGGTGACGATGATGAGCAAATTCCTGCCGCGAAGCTGCGAATCGGCATTGATACCGGCCTCGCCCTGGCAGTTAATAACGGCCGCAAGGGAAATCGTGAACCGCTATTCCTAGGCGACCCGGCTAATCACGCAGCAAAACTGGCCAGCAACAACAGCGCCAAAGGCATCTACCTTACCAATGCTGCCCGTATGGCAATCGGCTTGACTGAGAAAGACGCGCCCGAAAAAGCTGCGTTGACGAATGAAGAAATCAAGGATTGCCAGGACGCCGCCAAATTGGACGTCACTGCCGACGAAATCGTCGAGGAATGGCGCGAGGACCTGAAGAACAATCCCATTGGCGGCTACCAGTTTATCCGCCAGACACCGCCACTGTGCGACATGGACATCAGCACGCTGACACCCGCCAACTCTAAACGCCAAGAAATGGTGAGCCTTTATGCCGATATCGACGGCTTCACGGCCTATGTCGCGGAACATATCGACGACAACGCCGAGGACGTCGTCCGTACGCTGCATGTAATACGCGCAGAACTCGAGCGTGTGGTTACGTCTGACTTTCAGGGGCGGCGAGTCCGCTTCATTGGTGACTGTGTGCAGGCGCTGTCGTGTGATGGTACTGCCCACACCACGGACGAACCAACAACGATCTCCGAATCAACCCGCTTAGCCGGCGCACTACGCAGCAGCTTCAACCTGGCAATCGAGCGTTTGAATGCAAAGGATTATGAAACGGGTGAACTGGGTCTCGCGATAGGCTTTGACATCGGCCCCATTTCGGTAACTCGCCTGGGCAGGCAAGGAGACCGCGTTCGCTGCGCGATAGGGCGTAAAGTGATCGAATCTGAAAATCGCCAGTGTGCCTGTTCTGGTGTCGAGACGGCGATTGGGCAAGCGGCTTATGAAGCCGCGACTGACGCCGTGAAAGATCTGTTTGGCAAGACTCGCAAGATTGCCAACCTGGATTATAACGAAGCCACTGAGGCGCTGGCCGACAAGGGTGATGAGTCAGCCAAACAGGCACGTACGGAAGCGTATGCTGGTGCTCCGGCGATCATTCTCGCGGATAACCGTGAAGTTCGTCCTTACGCGATCACCACTGCCGGCGAGTCAGGTAACTCTTGATCACCGCACTTAATCTGATTGCACAATTCGCCCCCGATTTCGGGGGCGTTTGCACAGTTCACTCAGACTTTTCGGCGCTTCTGGAATTGCCGATCCGCTTCGTCGACGGCAGGGTTTTGCAGTACAAATTGCGCCTTCAACGGAGCGATGAATCGGTTTACGTTCAAGAGGAACAGCCCACTCATCTACCGTCCTTTTGCCCTGAACGCCACATCAACTATGACGGCACGTTCTGTCTGTATTACCCAGCGGCCAGTCGCTTGACCGTGACTGACGAAGTATCGGCTGTGGCTTGGCTGGAAACACTCTACAGATTCCTCAAGCTTCAAGAACGGGCCCGGGTTCAGCGCAAATGGCCCAACAACGAGGTCTGGGCCCATGGGAACGCCGCCCATCACCAGATTCGCGCATCGACGGCTGCTAAAGCCCTAAATGGTGAATTTTCGGCAGCGCTTGAACAGAATCAGATTGCACTGCAACGTCGACGATCGAAAGGTCGGGCCATCCTGGAGATCAGGGTTCGCGGCGTTCACGTCTATAGCGTGTGGGAGTCTTACAGGCGAGTAATCAATCTGAAGCAGCGCTGCTTTTGCGGGACCGCTGGGCTTAGGCGTCCGAAGACATTACGTCGGTGCGGACCGCACGCCAAACAAGCCGTTGAACTGGCTTTTGCGCTACGTGATTGGCAGAGCGAAGAGGATCGCTATTGGCAAAGCATGCAGGATCGGAGCTGCTGTGGCTCCTGCGATAACTGCCCTCTTTCACCAACACCTTGACGAGGTGCTGAAGAGCTTCCAGGTCGGCTATGCCCAGAAATCGTGTTCTGGGGGGTGCTGGTTGGCAACATGGGCGGCCTTCTCCGCAGGGTAACAAACGTATGACTATATTAATGAAAGGAACCACGCTAAATAGCCCCACCGCCAGAGCCGATTTGCCTTTCCAACCCTGATAATGGCAATGTGCCGATATCCCGACTAAGCGCGATCCCTGCACGAGCCAATACCTCAAGGAGCAACGATGGCATACCGAAATGGTAACTATTGCGCGTTCTATGTGGCTGAGCCCTTCCACGAAAGTTCACTGGCTGCCCATGCCACCAAAGACTTCGTTTACTACAACATGCTGAGGGCTTGGAAGGCCAAAGATCCATCCTTTCCTTTCATCGATTCCCACGCGAAAACCTATAGCGTAAGGGACGGCAGTGATTGGGAAAGAACGTTAAAACCAAGATTGCGCGAACGCCTGCAGTCCTCAAAAAATATTGTATTGTTTTTAAGCAGCGCTACTTTTAGTTCAGTTGCTCTGAATGAGGAAATTGAATACGGGATCGAAAACCAAGGCCTCCCCGTCATTGTTGTTTACCCAGAATTTAAAACAAAAGGGTCTTTACTGCTGAATGGCGTCTTATCTGAGGATGTTAAAAAATTGTGGAACAGGCTTCCGACTTTTAGAAGACTGATGTCCAAGGTGCCGACTTTACACATACCGCTCAACCAAGAAACCATAGTAAGCGCACTGACCAACTCAGACTTTTCGCTTGCTTCCAAGACCCAACCGGATGTCTACCGCTATTCCGCATAACAAATGACACACCCATACAACAAGGAGAATAGCTTGCGCAAGGTTCGTTTTTTTGACAGTCAGTTGATGAAAAACTTTAAGGAACGGATTTCCACCACCAGCACCGTATTGTCCCTTGCATTGATTTTCGTGGAAATCCCTTCACAGATGAAGGCATTGGCGGGCGCTATTTTTATCGGCCTATTAATTGTAGTTTACGTCTGGTTGTGGCACAGAGCGAATCAGCTCAAAAGCGTGGATTTAGACATTGAAGGCAGCAAAGTCACGGTGAAGGCAGGCGACTTATTTTTGGAGCCAGGACTAAAAGTCATTGCATTCAACGAGTACTTTGACACCATCGTCGATGATCGCATCATATCGGCTCACTCCTTAAATGGGGCGTTTATTAACTTACACCTGCCGGGCACGCTTGCCAAACTCGATCACTACCTAGAATCGTACTCTTTTGACCATGACGAACTGGGTGATTTAAACACTGCCAGACGAGTTGGAAAACTGCAAAAATATAAAATTGGCACACTCTGTGTCTACGATGATTTCATACTCACAGCCTTTTCAAAGTTTGATGATCAAAATCGGGCAATTCTGACCATGCCCGAGTACCTGGAGTTTCTGATCAACTTCTGGGATAAAATTAATAAAGTGTACGCTCAACAAAGCGTCTCCACTCCCATTTTCGGGTCAGGCATTACGCGAATCAAAGAGCACAAAAACATCAGTGATGAAGACTTGCTTAAAATCATGTTATGGACATTCCGGATCAGTGAAATGCGATTTAAGTACCCTGCCAAACTGACGATCGTGATCCACCCAGACAAGATCAAGACCATCAATCTTCTGGACATAAAATCGGCGAAAAACGGCTTATAAATGTGACCGTCAACGGCCGCCGCCTCCTTTGCCAAGCAGTTGAGGATCGGAAATAGGAATTGATGAGCGCCCTTGGCAATGTGAAGGGCGCGCTGTTTCTCAGGCGATGTGAACTCGGCAATCACCAATCACTGTGTTTGCCTGCGCTCGAGCCAGCCTCCTTGGACTCACCCTGCGCACTTCGGCGACCAGATGCGCGCTGACGCTTCTCGCCTTCCATACGTATGATTTGTATAGGACTGGGCCTGACGTCTTCCAGCAGCGAACTCAAGCGCTCCAACTCGCCGAGGGCGCGCAAAACCGCGATCAGGTTGTTCAACCACGGCTTTATACCCTGGTCCGGATCATTGCCTTAAAAAGTGATTTCTGCCCAGCGCCGCTTTACCCGGGGTCAGGCCCGGCTAGGTCATCCCCCCGTTGGAAAATGGATTTGCCGTGTTTGCCATGGCTCAAGCGGATAAAAGTGTCATATTCACCGTTCGTACACAGGAGAATGGCGCCGAGCCAAGGCAGATCGGCGAACCGATTCCCTCTCCAAAGCAGCTAATCACACCGCTGCTCGAGCGCCTGCACCCAACAGCGGCGACGCGGCCCTCGGCGGACTAACCCAGTAAGCCATCCCCCTTAACGAGTTGGGGTGCATCTCGGAACAGATGCACCCTGAATATCACTAACGATGCCAGGCATCTTCTGCCTTCAAAAAATCCACGACGTACTGACGCTGCTCGGCAAGAGTCGGGCGGGTCAGTGCCCAGCCGAGATGAGCGCTGACAAAGTCACCTTGCGCATCATCACAGTAGTACGCGGTCTGCGCTTTACCCAAGGTATAAAGGTTAATCAGCCGAGCCCGCGCAGGCGGCTTCAATAGATCAAACACTGCGATATTGGAGCTGTTGGAAAAGACCAAGGCCTTGTGCGGACTGATGGCAATGATGAACAACAACTCCTTCAAGTAATCGCCCCAGCGGGAGGTCGGATAATCCGAGCAGAGCAAGCTCAAGCGCTCATGGCTATACTCGCGCAGGTTCGCCTGGACCAAGCCGTCCGAAAACGGTTGCTCAAGCAAGGGTAGGATCTCGTTTTGGGTGAGCAAGACCAACGAAACCACGCCGAGTGAGTCGCTTGCCTGAAAATAATGGATGACCTCATCAATCGACTCCTGCGAGAAGCGCCGTTCGGCTTTCATTCTCTGGCGCAAGAGGTCCAGTTCCGAACGAACATCCATGACTTTGAGCACCGCAGGGTGTCGAGCCTCCAGTAACGTCAAGGTATTCGCCAGCTGTCGGCGATCAGACAACCCCCAATCCTGGACGAGACTTCCCCGTGCCTTTTCGATGATCTTGTGACCGGTCTCATCAATCAGCGGAGTGATGTGGCTGGTTTCGACCTCAAAGCCGCCATCGGGAAAGTCGATACGATACAGATCTTCGATAGAAGCCGTGTGTTTGATGGAGACCGGCTTGATCTCCATTACCCCGCTGTGAAGTAAGCGACGATAACGGAAAACTTTTCCACTCGCATGCTGCCAAGCTTTCAGGAAATGCTGAGGGATGAAATGGTGATTGCGTGGGGGATTCGACATGCCGTGAAACGCTCCAAGTGTCTAAATCCGATGCAAGACTCTCGACGCTAATATACTTCGCCTCGCCTCAGCCAACGAGAGCGAAAACGTTCATCTCGGGTGGACGGATATTAGGCAGGGCACTGCTTACCGATGTCACTTTCCGAACGGGACGTTGCTGTCGATGGACCGCCATGCCGGCTGCGCCCCTAGCTAACCGACATAATCCATCGGCACTTAGCGTCGCCATTTGCCAAAAGGTGCGGTCGTGTCGATATAGCGCATCGCTGAATGAACGTCTCGCCAACCGACATAATCCATCAAGGCCTTAGCCCCCCACTCGTTACGATTGGCCCAGGTAGCAAAACCGCGGCGCAGCGAATGCCCACTGTAACCTTCCCCATCCAGGCCATTGCGGGCAAAAGCCATACGTAAAAGCCGCGACATACTGTTCGCATTCAGTCCCTCTGCACTGACATGCCCCCAACGGTCAATGGCCCGGAACACTGGTCCTTGCTGCAGACCGCTGGCCGCCAACCAGGCCTCGTACGCCGCCACCGGACACAGACGCTTCAGCGCGGGCACCATGACTGTCCGTCCTTGATGATCACGATCGGTTTTGTCACTGACGAGGAAGATTTCCAAGCTTGCGCCCGTTTCGACTTTAATGTGCTCGACGCGTAGCTGGCACAGATCGTCGCTGCGAAACGCCCGCCAGAAACCGAGCAAGATGAGCGCCTGGTCCCGACAAGCGCGCAGTCGCTCTGCGGCAACAGTGGAGGTGGCCTGCCCATGTAATCCGGCGACGCAGTCCTCCAGCGCCTGCAGTTGCAGCGCCTCTGCCCGTTTTACCGGCTGGGGATGTTCCGCGCGAATCCCGCGCAGCACATCACGCACCCGCGGCTCTTTGGTCGGATCCACAAATCCATGGCGCTTATGCCACTGGGCCAAGGCGGCCAAGTGAGTATGCAGGGTAGAACTGGATAGCTGCTCAGCATAGGTCGCCAGATAACGCGCGACACTTTCGCTGGAAGCGGGCAATAACCCCTGCCAGGTCCCTTCAAAATGCTCAAGCGCACTGAGGTAGCGACGTTGCGTACTCGCCCGTCGCGCCGCCTTCAAGTACCGATCCACTGGGGCCGTCACGCCAAACACCCTCCTCGCATACCACTGATAAGCCGAAAATCCCCCAAAATCCCGCTCACGTTTGAGAATTCCGTATTCACGAACGTCAGTTCGTCATCTGCCGTCATTCACCAGAGGACATTTGTACGGGTGTACTTACATACTTCGTAATACGCTACGAAATAGTAGGAGACCGGTCATGGCACGCGGTGGCATTAACAAGGCCTTGGTGCGGGATGCGCGCGAAGCACTGATCGCCCGCGGCATTCGTCCCAGCATTGATGCGGTGCGCGTAGAGCTGGGCAATACCGGCTCCAAAAGCACCATCCTCCGCTACCTCAAAGAGCTCAGTGCCCCCGCAGCGTCGACAGCACCGGTGACCCTCAACGACGAACTGGCGCACCTCGTGGCAAGTGTAGCCGAGCGTGTTGAGGACCAAGCCCGACGCGCCGTCAGCGCGGAGCAGACGCGGGTTGACGACGCCTGGCGTCGACATGCGCAGGCACAGGCACAGCAGCGAGAACTGATCGACGCGTTGCAGGAACAGGTGCGTCGGTTGGATAGCCAGTTGGTGGAGTACCGTACCCGCGAACACCAACTGCAAACCCGTTCAAATGATTTGCAGGGGATTTATGATGCTCGACAACAGGAACTCGTCGACTTGCAGCAGGCGCTCAGCCAGCGGGATCTGCTGGTCCAATCGCTCAACGAGCGCTGCGAACATTTGAAGGCTTCGCTGGATCACTATCGCGAGCAGCAGCGTGCACAACGCGAGCAGGACCTCGAGCGCTACGACCAGCAAATGCAGCAACTGATCAAGGAACAACGGACACTGCAATCGACCCTGTTGCAAAAGCAGGAAGAAATCGCCCAGCTCAACCGTGACAATGAGCGGCTGATCACCGAATCCCGGCTGGCAGCCCGACAGATGCTGACCGACGCACAGGAATATCGCCAGGCCAACGCCGCGTGGAAGCAACTGGCGAAAAATCATCAAGAGGCGCAGGTACAGTGGCAGGCCGAGAAAGCCGATCTACGCAGCCGACTGCGCGCAGCCCTTATCAAGCAGCGGGGAGACGCCCACTCTATTCGCAACGAGCAGCGCCAGATCATCTATCTACAACGACTCCTGGAAGCAACGGCCTCCCCTAGCGCCTAAGCCTGATTGCTCAGTCAATCCGGCCGCCGAGACCCGCCGTTGGCGCAGGCGCGAGGCTGTTGGGCAGGTTCGTGCGACGTGGCATGATGATCACATCGAGCCGCGGGTCCAGTGCCCTCATCCGTTGGCGAAGCAGCGCTGGACAGCGCCGAACGCCCCGACTTTGGCTGAGCACGAGCTTTTCATAGAGCTGGGTCCCCCCTATGTGGATGCACCAGAGCATCGCCAAGTCGCAACGCGAAGGTCGATCGGCTGCTGGCAGCCAGCCGCAATCTATCAGTCCCTCGCGCGCCTGTCGTAGGGCCACTTGCTGAAACTCGAAGGTTTTGGCACTGGCCGGCCATATGATCCGGGAAAGGTCGGTGCAGAGCCCCCCCGCTCGCAGCCACTGATCAATCAGCGCCCACAGATCGGGAAAGCAACGATGGTACGTCGGCGACAAGGACGCCGCCGCGAAGTAATAGCTGAAATGTTCCTGCAACCAGCGTCGTTGAGGGGCGCGACGGGTCGAGCAGCGCAGCAGGGCCAGCGGCATCGCCAAGTACGTCCAATCAGGAACACCCAGCGCCGCTATCATCCCCGCATTGATGCGGCACCGGTAGGTGGAACTCGTCAATGCGCGGCAATGCGGCCGGAGTTGCTCCAGGTAGGTCGCTGGCGCCTCCCGATCGTCGCTGTCCCAACTCAAGATCTCCCACAAAGGGTCATTGATGACTGCCAGGATCTCTGGAAACACGCTGCACAAACGGTTCAGGCAGTTCGCGTGGAGCTGAATGCCCTGATCCAGCAACCTCAGCCACTTCGGGTTGGTTTGGTGCACCGCCTCCACCCCGACGCCGCTGGGAACCACGTAATGATGAGGACGATCAAGCCGATCGCAGAGGCTGGCGAATTCGTTGCGAGAACGGGCTCCGACGAGCCGATAGAGTTGGGCGCCGACAAACCGGTTACGGCAGCGACGGATTGATTTGCGACAAAGTGTCGACACTTTGTTACCTCCCGTCCCCCAGCAGTAGCCCCGGCAAATAACTATAGAACGCTATGTAATCGCCGCCACCCAGCCTCGGCACGCCTTAAAGAAAACATTTTAGGCGGTAGCGATTCAGGGCATCGCGAGTCGTCATGCACAAACTTTTTTTTCGCTAACTTACTGATTTTCCGCAAGCATAGGCCGCGTCTATGAATGGATCTGGGCGCCTTCCAACTAGACGGCCAGCAGACTGGTTGGTGCAGGGTAGTGTCAAAGTTTTATTCTCGTAAGTTATTGATAAATTGGAGAAATACAGTATGTCTATGCACTATTTTGCGCCGTTTTAGTCGATAGATTCGCAGTATGTACCGGGATAAATTATCCGCCCGATCCGGCAAATCCGTTGGGTCGTCTGGAGGACATGAATATGTATTCCTATCGACAGCACCCCCGTAATCCGCCCATGTACGCACCAATGACCCCGATTGCTCAATGGCATCCGCGGCTTGGTTGTTCGCACCGGCCCTGCAATCCAGCGACCGCCCGGAGCCGTCGCCCATCCGATGAACAACGCCGCTGTTTCGCCGGCGGTGGTGATCTGCGCATTGTCGTGTGGTGGATGTTTCGCCCTTTCGGTCGTTCAACTCACCGGGTCCTATCGGGAGTCCCCCCACTGATTCATACCACGTTCATCGTTGGTGACGATGAGCAGCAAATCTGTCTGATCGAAGCAGCCATGGGTATCTCGCTTCTTGAACTGGCCCGGCGGCGACTGCGTCCGCGTTATCACGGACCAGCAGTCCCGCTATCGGTCACGCCTGGCCATATCCGATACGTTTTATGCCCCTCGTAATTGCGCCCTTGAGCGCAATCGAGCGTTCGGCGTCCGCGAGATTTTCGGCTATCACTGCCTGAGCGGGGCGGCCAACGCGCAGAGGGGCATGCCCCTCTGCGTACGGCTTAGACTCAGAGTCAAAACGCTCAACGCCACCTGCTCCGGTGTTGCATTGATCAGCCGTGGTCATTGCTCAATTCATCTCCCCCTCGAGGAGAGCCATCATGTGTGCAGCAGCGAAACGTCCCATGGATAACCTCGCCCGTGCCCCTTTGACCAAAGGACGCCCGGGCAGTCGCGTCACGTTTTTCCCGTCGCGAAAGACGGGTGGCCCCGTAGCTTGCGGCAATCTGCAGCAGGCTGATTACTGTGTCCATCTGGAATACCGCCAGGATGTTCTCACCTACCAATGCCGGCCTCCCACCGTGTGCTGTGAGGCTTTACGTTACAAGGCCGATTTCCTCGTGGTTCTGAGCAGCGGGCCCGCGGTGTACCTCAAATTTCTACCGTCCGACGATCAACCGGGTGCACTCATTGGTCATCACAAACAAGCCGTCGAAGCGATGCTTCGCGATCGCGAGCTGTTGTTTCGTTGGCTTGTTCCCGGTGACCTTCCTCACCCCCTGGTCAGTTACAACCTGCGGTACCTCTACCACCAAGGCTTTGGCAGTTCCCAACGGGCGGCTCAGCAGGTGCGCGCGCACGTGGTAGGTCTGATGGAACAACGGACAACGTTCGAGGCCCTCCTCGCCAGCGGCGCCTCGTCCGCCGACATCTGTCACGCCATCTTCCTTGACAAACTGCGGATCGACCTTGAGCAACAGCTCGCTCCTAACACCATGATCTACGGAGGCCGTGATGGGCATCTTTGAATTCAAGATCGGTGAACACTACCGCTATCGCGGCCAACGTTTGCAGATCGTCGACCTGCAAGGTGAATGCGTACAACTGCGCGCCATCGAGGGCCGCCGGATCGTGTTGCGTCAGACCCGGGACATTCTGCTTCGGGCGATGAAGCGTGGCGACTTGGTCAAAGATCAGGAGGCTCCGATTGAGAAGGATCCACAAAAAATAATCGCCGGCCTGCCAAAGCCTTACGCTGCTGCATTCGACCGACATTGTTACTACACCCGGGGACTAATGGACGAATTACATGGACGAATGCCAGCGCGACATGCCCAGTCATTGATCAATCGATTGGCAAAACAGATCAACGATATCTGCCCGCCCAGCCTAAGTACGGCACGCAGTTGGGTCAGAACTTTTTGCAAATCGGGTTACAGCTATCTTTCGCTCATCCCCGGCAGGAAAAAAAAATGGACACATCGATTGGAGCATCAGCCGAAGGAAGTTCAGGAGATCATCAACCAACAGGTCAAGGAGCTCTACCTGAAGTCAGAACCCGCCTGTAAAACCGAAGTGATCGATGCAATCGTCCTGGAGTTGGAAGCGTTCAATGAAGGCAGACCCAAACACGACCGACTAAGGATTCCTTCGGAGTCGACCCTCAATCGGATCCTAAGAGAGCTCGATGCCAACGAAACGGCCTGTGCTCAACATGGAAGCAAGTATGCTCAGAAAAAACAAGGTTGGACGCGCAAGCGACCACGCTCGGGGCGGCTGTTCGAACTGGTGGAGGCTGACACGCAACAAATGCACGTCATGGTCGTTAATGATCACGGCGAGGTGATCGGTCGCCCCTACCTAACCGTCTTTTTGGAAATCTATACGCGGATGCCCTACGCCTGGTGTATCGGGTTCAATCCTCCGTCCTTGGACACCACCTTGCAGGCGCTCAAGCAATCGTTATCCAGTGATAATATTTATGGCGGTGTCGCACTGCGCTACGTCTTCGACAGTGGCCCTGAATTCGTGGCGGACAACCTTCGGCGAATCATCGCATTGTTGGGCGGTGAGGTTTGTTATTGCGAACCGGCCACGGGCAATCAAAAACCTCACGTCGAAGCCTTTTTCGGAGTTTGGTCGAAAGAGATCGCCCACGCGATGCCCGGTACGACCTTCTCAAACGTCGCAGCAAGGAGTGATTACAACTCTGAAAAAAATGCGCGCCTGACCATAGAGGCCGTCAGGGATGCCTTCGGCCGCTGGGTGAACGACGTGTATTGTGAACGCGTGCACAGCAGCCTGAACACTTCTCCTCGGCTGGCATGGAAGGCGGCCTACACGGCCATGTTTCCGCCGCGGCGCTATTCGCCCTCGGAACTTCGCCTGCATTTCTTAAGCGCGTTCAAAGCTTCGCCCCAACAAGGGCGGCTGCGGTACAACTCGCTGTTCTGGACGGGACCAGGAGTGCCGTATCTGGCAAACCGCGAACCCAAAGTAGACAAACTCCATGTCTATTACGACCCAAGTGACCTGGGTCACGCTTGGGCCTGCCATCCCAGCTATCCCAACGAGCTCCTAGAACTGCAGGCGGTCGATCCTGATTACCAGCAAGGACTTACCATGCACTTACATCAATTGACGCTTAAACGCCTGAGAACCGAACGTGAAGCATTTAACCCGCGTAAAGCACGACAAGCCCGATTGGCGCTGCTGCGTGAGCTGGCCAAGGTAAAGACCCCGGCACAGCGACGTCAACATCAGCGAGCTGTGGAGACAGGTTCGCTTCAAAGATCACGCAAACACCCGGTGAAGGCAGCGACCAGTAAACCAAAGGCGCCAGAGTCATATCGCAATCACGGAAACACACCCGACGACTACTCATCTGTTGATGTTTGACGCCATACACATCCGTTCGAAACAACTGTGCATCGCCGTGGTAAGGCTTGCAGTAGTCAGCGATCACTATCGAACCAAAGCTCAGCGAACGGAGTCAGCGTGGGTGCGCTCAAATAACTATTTGGTGAAAGCGATGTACCCAGCCAATCCTAGTGCCTATGAACGCAACTCTTAATCTGGATACATCAACCGCCATATGTTCCACCGATGAGACTAACAATCTGAGCAAAATGAGGTGCATAGCAATGGAGCCCGACATCGAACAAATCCTTAAAGCCTTCAAGGCCAAAATTGTCTTCCATCCTCGCTATCGGCAAGCGTGCTCGCAAATCCAGAACGCGATCGAAAACACCCAGGCGCTGGGTGAACCGGTATGTGTCTTGCTTTGCGGCCCAAGTGGTACTGGTAAATCCACGCTTTGTTATTACTTTCGAAAACTTTACAGCGGTGATTCGGTTATCCGCCGTGATGATGGAACGTATGCAAATTTGCCCGTCTTCTATTGTGAGGTCCCATCACCAACGACCGTCAAAGGATTGATCACAAATATGCTCCGCTTACTCATTGAGGACACTCCTAATGGCACCATCGAGAAACTTACCCACCAGCTAATCACCTGCCTGAAAACGAGTCAGGTGAAGATAATTTTTCTCGACGAAATTCAACGCCTCTGCTTTACCACCGTCGCCGAAAAGGTACGCCTCGACTCCCTACAGTGGCTTGTCTCGCTTCTCAATGGATCCGGAATACCGGTGATCCTTTCGGGCACTGAACTCTGCAAAGACATCCGGCGTGAAGATGAGGCATTTGAAAACCGGTATCCATATTTCGCTGAGCTATCGAATTTCACTTATGACGCGGGAGAGGGTTCCGATTATTTTGCGACGTTAAAACATTTGGATTCCGCGATGTACGAGATCACAAGACTCGTAAAAGGTGTGCACCTTAACGATCCAACAATAGCGGCGCCACTCTTCGTTGCCACTTGCGGCAATCTGAAGAGGATGCGGGTGATCATTAATGATGCACTAAAAACCTGCTTGCGCAGCAATACACCACACGAACTGAAGGCAAGTGATTTCTTTACCGCATGCCAATACGTAGACTTGCCGAAAAATTTATCAGATGGTAATCCTTTCGCCCTGTCCTATGACGATGCGATAAAGCTCGCAGAAAACTACGAGGGCACTGATGATGAGTAGACTATTGTTCATTCCTAAGCCGTTGCATGAGGAAAGTCCAACCAGTATCCTAAAACGCATGGCCATTATGCATGGTTGCACATTACGCTCGGATTTTATGGCTCTATTTGGTCGAACATGTTTTAACGGTTCTCTAATTTCCCGATCGCACCCTATTATTCAAGAAATCTCAAAACGGACGAGTGCCGCAGGCGATGAATTTCTAAGTGGTTTTTATGAACCAGTTGGGGCGCTACACCGCTCTCCATCTCTGAATATCGCTGGATTTTCTGTTAATGCTGACATGATACGAAAGAAGGACGCCGCATATTGCTCCGAATGTTGCAGAGACGGCCATGAATATTTCATCAAAGATCTTAAGCTCGCGAGTTACTGCCCCTACCACCTTAGAAAATATCTCTCCAGATGCCCTAATTGCCAGGTTAAGCTTAATTGGCATGCAGTGGATGAATGTTATATGTGTAATCACCCGTTGGTTTCGCCGCCATGTTCCGTCGAAGACGCAAAGTACGAACAAAACTTACTCAATATTTTTCGGTCAGGTGACACACAGAAATTTCACCAACTTCTTCGCTACTTAACGGACTTGGGCTACCACGTGGAGCGTGCTACTGAATGCTCTGCCAATAGGTGCTTACTGGGAATAGCGTTCGCTTTACTTGAAGATGACATGATAGGAGTATCGGTTCATCTTAAAAAATTGAAAAGCTTACACCCGGAAATACCTGCATTCATAATCGCTGCCAAACTCTCGCTATTCCCCTATCTCAAAATACGGGACGGCGTGCGAGACTTCATCAAATATAGCTCAAATGAACACGCCGAAAAGAATGGATCCTTCAAAACACCACCAGTTCATTCCTTTTCTTTAACGAAGCGGCAGATTGGTGCTTGGCTTGGCATTCGCCAGCATTACTGGGCAACCCTGCGTCTAGAAATCAGCATTAGGCCATACAAGACTCGATACAACTGGCAGCACGCTCAGATGTTTTCAAAAAAAGTATTGATAATAAAACTCCGCAATGGTTTTACCAAGAAAAAAATATCTAACTCAGAAAGACCACCAAAAAACGCACAAGAAAAACTACAACTAAGTGCTGAAGCGATAAAAAGTGCGATCAAACACCACCTTTTAACGCCCAAATGGGGAAAGAATCACAAAATGTACTTTGATCCACAAGAGATAGAGAATTTCTCTAAAAAATTCATTTCTGTGAAGCTTTTATCCTCCCAAACCAAAATCCCCACCAATCGGATCCGTAGAGCGATATCGCGCTTGAAGATAGCTCCGCTAAACTTTGAAAGCAGCATACTTCGTCGCTGGCTTATTAGCACCCAAACAAGCCCCTTAATTGTCGAATGGTGCAACAAAACTGAAAAGCAACAGAGGAAGTTCGTACAATCCTCGGCCGCACTTCCACAACCCAATCTTGCTGAAGGAGAAAATTGGTTACCCACTGCTATAGCCGCGAAATATCTTAACACATGGACACAGGTTGTACGCCATCTTATAAAACTCGGATTACTTACCAACATTCGAAAATCCCGAATGGGTGGATACCTCATAGAGGCCAGAACCTTAAAAGACTTTGAAGCAAAATACGTAAGCGCGGCAGAGGTTTATAAATTGCTGGGTTGTAGTCGCGGCAATGCGGCCAAACTTCTAAAAAGCTTTGGAATATCACCTTTAACGGGGCCGAAAATCGATCACAACCCACATACTTTTTACTCACGAGAAAAAATCTCACCATACACTAGCATGGGAGATAAATTACTTAGCAAAAAAAATAATGGGTACACAATACTGCAAGCATCTAAAAAACTTCAAATTTCATTATCCACCACCCTTAACATGATAGCAATAGGCGTCTTTCAACTTGAAAACTCCGAGCGCCTGATAAATCACAAAATTAGATGCAGCAGTGTCGATACGTTTTATAAAAATTACGCCAAATCAACAACCATAGCCTGCTGGTTAAAAACTACCCCACCCGCCATTTACAAAATATTAAGTAGTCTTGGCATAAACCCTGTAACTGGTACGCCAGCTGATACTTATTCGCAAATCATATATGCATCCAAGGACATCGAGAAATACTTCTTAATTCCAGATCAACAAATAATTCACCCAGGCGAGAAACCTGAATTGGCGCTAACACATGTACGTGCTCTCTGGAAAAAATACAACATCGGCAGTCGATCCTTCGGCCAGCTATTTTTAAGCTCCGGCTTCACAAGTCCAATTCGCATTGGTGCAGCCACTTATCTGCTTCAGAATGACGTATACAAGGTGGAGGAGATTTTAAACAAATACTATACATTTTCACAAGCAGATAGATATTTAGACCATAGGCATACGAGTAATTTAATACAAAGAAACAAACTTAACGTAGTTTATCCGCTAAACGGATATTCTAATTATCCGATGATTGATAAAATCCAGCTACAGGACTACGCGACTGAACACGGATTCGTATGATCCACCGTCCTGACCCACTATCTTTACACTTTATCGATCAGCAATCGCCCCGCCCAAAAAACTGAAATTTTACTTGCATATGTCGATCTAAAATCGAATAACACCCCTGAACCATCTTTACCTGAAAAAGCTAGACCAATTTGCCTAACTTTCGCAAAATCGCACTTATTTTGACATCCCGCCTCCGAGTGATTTTGACAATACAAGGAATATCAAGCGGTGCCCGTACTGATAAACATGAAAAATGGGGGCCTGCGGGTATCGAACATCGCCTGCGGTCACTGCGCCTGATTGGCCTGGCATTGGCTGCCAGCGAAAAGTCGGTGCAGCTTTATTATGAACGCAACCTACGCCCGGCAGAGATTCAATACGAGCCTTGGGTTGAACGGGTCGAGGGGCAATTGGCAGCCGCCTATTCGGCGCTGGAACGAGAGCTGGAAAAGCAGCCGCTGAAAAATGACGGCTCGATTGACCAGGCTGGTATTACCCTCGCTGTTGCGTGGAGCTTTACCCAGTATGTGGTGCCGGATCAGGTTCCGGTTGAGCGGTTCCCAAAAATCGCTGCGTTCACCCGCTATGCCGAGGGGCTTGAGGTGTTTATCGACACGCCGATTGACTGACGGCGTTACGGCCACCATCGCATCGCCAGCAAGCCGGCTCCTACAGGTGCGTTCCACACCTTTACATCCACCAGCAAAAACGCCGCTTCTGCCAAAAAGGCAGAAGCGGCACAGGCACGAGGCCAGGAACTATCAGTTCATGTAAACAACGCGATCAGAATGATGATCGGGATCGGTATGCCGAGAAAGAACAGCAGTAATGAACGCATGATGATTCTCCTGAGTTAGCGAACAGGTGTGGTGTTCACATAAGTGTCGGTTTCCACATACACCACGGCATCCCGACGACGACCTCCAAATGTTGCTGCAAGGCTGGCGAAGAACGCACCGGCCAAGAGCGCAACAAACATCCACAAGGTGGTCATGGCAGCGACTTTGGCGGCGGTATCAGCAGCTTGTTGCGCAGCCAGCTTGGCGTCCGCCACGGCTTTCTGCGTGCGGGCATAGACTTCGTCGACACGACGCTCGGCGTCCGCTTGGGGCAGGTTGGTCCGTTGCGCCACCAGTTGTGCCAGGTAAGTACGGTCTTCAGCGGCCAGCTGACCGTCTTTCAGTGAGCGCACGAAAATGCGCGTCACTGTGCCTCGGGCGGCGTCGTCGCTGAGGGCGGCCGGCTGGTCATTACGAAACAGGCTGTCGATGTAGTAGCCGTATTGATCGCCGTCAGTGTTGGCTGCCGCGGTGCCCGCCGCTGCTGTCATGGCAGTGGCGGCGCCACCGGCGACCTGCGCCCCGGCCTGCACGCCACCACTGACGATGCTGCTGACCGAACCGGCGACCAACGTGGCCGTCACCAGCGTCGCCACGCACCAGGCGAGAAAACCGTGGGCGGTATCGCGGAAATAAACTTCATCGCCATGCATGTAAGCCCACTTCACCCGCAGCCGGCCGGCGATATAGCCACCGGCGCCGGAAGCGACGATTTGCGTGACAGCCAGCCAGACAATCGTCGATATGCCCAGGCCCTTGGCGCTCATGCCTTCATTGGCCCACGGCGAAACTGCCGAGAACCCCAGGCCGAATCCGAGCAGTACCAGGATCAGCGACAACGCCGCCGCCGCCGCGGCCCCGGCGAAGATCGCCCCCCAGGACACGCCCGACACTGTGCTCGATTCATCCGTGGCGGGATAGAAACCCTCAGAGGATCTATTCATTGTTGTATCGCTCCAGGCAGAAAGATGGTGTTACAAGTCTCGAAGGAGCAATTGCAGTCACCGTGCCAGTCGCGGATTTTCAATAAATCCTTTTGTTTCAGAGATTTAGAAACTTTGAACTTCCCAGCTCCATGCAAATTGCAATGAACGGCTGGTCGCAGCGGGTTTTATGCATTAAACGACGATGGATGTGTCCATGAACTTTTATTTAGTAAGCGTTCGATCATTTCTTGGCAAAATGCTGCACTACGTTGTGAATACCTAATCAGGCCAGCCTTATGACCCGCATCTTGACCATCGAAGACGACGCCGTGACCGCACGGGAAATTGTCGCCGAACTGAGCAGCCACGGGCTCGACGTCGATTGGGTCGACAACGGTCGAGAGGGACTTGAGCGTGCGGTCAGCGGCAACTATGACCTGATCACCCTCGACCGCATGCTGCCCGAACTCGACGGCCTGGCGATTGTCACCACATTGCGCACCATGGGCGTGGCCACGCCTATCCTGATGATCAGCGCCCTTTCCGACGTCGACGAGCGCGTACGCGGCTTGCGTGCCGGGGGTGACGATTACCTGACCAAACCCTTCGCCACCGATGAAATGGCTGCCCGGGTCGAAGTGCTGCTGCGCCGGCAGAACACCGTGACGGCCCAGGCCACCACGCTGCGGGTGGCAGACCTGGAGCTGAACCTGATCAGCCACGAGGCCAGCCGTGACGGCCAGTTGCTCACCCTGCTGCCCACCGAATACAAACTGCTGGAATTCCTGATGCGCAACACAGGGCAGATCCTCTCGCGGATGATGATTTTCGAAGAGGTCTGGGGTTATCACTTCGACCCCGGCACCAATTTGATCGACGTGCATATTGGTCGCCTGCGCAAGAAAATCGACCCACCTGGCAATGTTCCATTGATTCGAACGGTGCGAGGCTCGGGTTATGTCATTGCCGAACCCGTCTAAAGGCTGGCGTTCTTCCACCAGTCGCCTGCTGGCGCTCTACAGTGCGTTGTTCGTGGTCTGGAGCGGGATACTCATGGGGGTCATGTATTACGAGGTGTCCGCTTACCTCGACAACCTGGCCAAGCATTCGCTGATGCAACGCCAGCATCTGTTCTCGCACTTCCAGGGCGATCAACTGACGGACGCCCTTGCCGTCAGCATGACCTTCGACATCCGCGGCATCGACGCCTACGGCCTGTTCGATGCCGAACATCGTTACCTCAGCGGCGCCTTGCGCCACATTCCCAAAGGCCTGCCGCTGGACGGCAAGATTCACATGCTCAACGACTGCGCCGAGTCCGACGACCCGACCCTGCCCGTCGACAGCTGCGACGCGGTGGCAACCCAGACGAAAGATGGTCGCTGGCTGATCCTGGTGCGGGACAACGGTTCGTTGTTTGCCGTGACCCGGATCATCCTCCATGCCTTGTTCTGGGGCGTGACCCTGACCATCTTGCCGGGCATCGTTGGTTGGCACCTGTTGCGCCGCCGACCGCTACGGCGGATTCGCGCGATCCAGGGCAGCGCCGAAGCCATCGTCGCCGGGGACCTTACCCGGCGTCTGCCGCTGTCCAATCGCCGCGATGAACTGGACATGCTGGCCGCCATCGTCAACGCCATGCTCGAACGCATCGAGCGCTTGATGAACGAGGTCAAGGGCGTGTGCGACAACATCGCCCATGACTTGCGCACCCCGCTGACCCGCCTGCGCGCGCAGCTCTACCGCATGCAACAACAGGCCGGCGAAGGTTCGCCACAAGCGACGCAATTGGACGCGGTGTTGGCCGAGGCCGACACCCTGATGGCGCGTTTTCGCGGGCTGCTGCGGATTTCCGAACTGGAGGATCGCCAGCGCCGGTCCGGTTTCGTGCAATTGGACGCGGTGTCCTTGCTACAGGAACTGCATGAGTTTTATCTGCCATTGGCCGAGGACGATGGCCTGACGTTTGAACTGCAACTGCCCACATCGCTGCCTTCGCTCAATGGCGATCGCGCCCTGCTGTTCGAAGCGGTGGCCAATCTGTTGAGTAACTCGATCAAATTCACCCCGCCCGGTGGCCAGGTGATTTTGCGTGGGGTCAATGAGAACGGGCATACCCGCATCGAAGTACTCGACTCCGGCCCCGGCATTGCGGAGGCTGAACGCGAGGCGGTGTTCCAGCGCTTCTACCGCGCCGAGGCGGGGAATCAGAAAAGTGGTTTCGGCTTGGGGCTGTCGATCGTCGCGGCGATTGTCAGCTTGCACGGATTTGCGCTGGAGGTGGGGACAAGTGAGTTGGGTGGAGCGCGGTTGGTGCTCGATTGTCGGGAGAGTCTGATTACCCCCGCATGATCGTTCCCACGCGCCGCAAAGGAATGCCTCAAGGGACGCTCCGCGTTCCAGCTTGCGAAAGGGACGCGGAGCGTCCCGGGCTGCATTCCCACGCAGAGCGTGGGAACGATCAGTGATCAGGCTGGGTAGTTCGCCCGCAGGGCCTCAAGACCACCCTGGTAAATCCCGGTGAATAACGCCACGACTTCCTCATGGCTCACACCCACCGGCTCAAACCGACCGGACCAGGTCACCCGGGCGCCCTGCCCCTGCGCTTCAACGCGGATCGTCGCCAGATAATCAGTGGCCGGAAACGGCGCCTGCAAGATCGAGTAACTGTAGGTCTTGCCATCGTTGTCGAACGTTTGCAGGCGCTCAACCACCACCGCGCCGTCCGCCGTTTGCAGGCTGCGTACCCGCCCGCCTTCGCTGAGCTCACTCTTGGGAATGAACGGCAGCCAGTCCGGCAGCGAATTGAAACCGCCAATCAATTGCCAGACCTGATCGGCCGAGGCCGGGATGTCGATGGATGCTGAGGTTGTTGCCATGAAAAATACTCTCCAGATTCAAAAAGGTTCAGATCGCCAGGCTGTCGACGACACCGCCGTCGACCCGCAGGGCGGCGCCAGTGGTGGCCGAGGATAGCGGCGAAGCAATGTAGGCCACCAGGTTTGCGACCTCCTCGACATCCGCTACGCGCTGGATGATCGAGCTCGGCCGCGCCTTGCGCACGAACGCGTCGGCTTCTTCCCGAACGCTACGTCCGGAGGCGGCAATGGCGTCCTTGAGCATTTCCTCCACGCCGTCAGTGAGGGTCGGACCCGGCAGGATCGAGTTGACTGTCACCCCCGTGCCCGCCAGACGTTTGGCAAGGCCATGGGACACGGCAAGGTTGGCACTTTTGGTTACGCCGTAGTTGATCATTTCGGCGGGGATCGCCACGCCGGATTCCGAAGACAGGAAGATCACGCGGCCCCAGCCCTGCTTGACCATATCCGGCACGTAATGCCGGGCCAGGCGCACACCGGAGATCACGTTGACTTCATAGAAACGTGTCCACTCGCTGTCCGGGGTCTCGAAGAAGTCCACGTCGTTGTAGATCCCGAGGTTGTTGACCAGCACGTCAGCACGGGGTTCGGCGGCGAACAGTTTTTCCGCGCCTTCAGCCGTACCCAGGTCGGCGGTCAGCCCGCGCAGTTGAGCACCGGGCACTTGCTGACGAATGCTCGCCAGCGCCTGCTCGACTTTGGCCGTATCGCGGCCGATCACCACCACCGTGGCGCCGCATTCGGCCAGCGCCTTGCTGATCCCCAAGCCTATGCCGGCCGTGCTGCCGCTGACAATCGCCAGTTTTCCACTCAGATCGATTTTCATGCTCAAGCTCCAATGATGGGTAATGGGGCACGCTCGGAGACCAGCCTGGCGTCACGCAGGTCCTGCCAGAAAGCGGCTGGAACCACCTCCGCCAACGCCGAGATATCTTCGGCAATGCGCTCAGGACGGCTGGCACCTGGAATCGCCGCCGCCACCGCCGGGTTGGCCAGGGAGAACTGCAAAGCAGCCGCTTTGATGCTGACACCGTGGGCAGCGGCGATGCGCTTGATCTGCTCGACTTTATTGATGATCTGCGGGCTGGCCTTCTGGTATTCGAAGTGCGCGCCACCGGCCAGGATCCCCGAGCTATACGGACCGCCGACCACGATCTCGACGTTCTGCGCCAGTGCTGCGTCCATCAGACGCTGCAAGGCACGATCATGGTCGAGCAGAGTGTAGCGGCCCGCCAGCAAAAAACCGTCCGGTTGCGCTTCGCTCAGATCCAGGGTCAATTCGCACGGCTCGACCTTGTTCACCCCCAGGCCCCAGCCTTTGATCACGCCTTCTTCACGCAAGCGAGTCAGGACTTTGAACGCACCGGTACGGGCCTGGTTGAAGTACTCCAGCCATTGATCGCCGTAGAAGTCCTGGGCGATGTCGTGCACCCAGACGATGTCCAGGCGATCGGTTTGCAGGCGCTTGAGGCTGTCTTCGATCGAACGCAGGGTCGCATCGGCGCTGTAGTCGTTGACGATCTTGTTCGGGCGACCATGCTCGAACACCCCGCTCTTCTCGCCCAAATCGCGAGCGGCGGCGTCTTCGACCTCGTCGAGAATCACCCGGCCGACCTTGCTGCTCAGGACATAGTCATCGCGGTTGTAGCGCGACAGCGCCTGGCCGAGGCGAATTTCCGACAGGCCCGAACCGTAGAACGGCGCGGTATCGAAATAACGCACACCGGCATCCCAGGCGGCGTGGACGGTGGCTTGCGCTTCTTCCTCGGGAATGGCGCGGAACATGTTGCCGAGCGGTGCAGTGCCGAAACCCAGTGCGCCGGGCAGTTTGTCTTTCAAGCTCATATTCAGATCCTCATCAGTTCAGTGGTCAGGTGGTGACCGTTGAGCAGATCCTAGATTGCGACCATCGGACCGTCCAAGACATAATATGCAGTACTTGAGTCCCTGGAGGTCTTACATGATCGACATCCGTCAATTGCGCTACTTCGTCGCCGTCGCCGAGGAAGAACACGTCGGTCGCGCCGCCGAACGCCTGCACATTTCCCAGTCGCCCCTGAGCCGGCAGATCGCCCAGCTCGAAGAACGCCTGGGCCTGACCCTGTTCGAGCGCAGCCAGCAACGCATCCGCCTGACCCGCGACGGCCAGACCTTCCTCGCCGAAACCCGCGCCCTGCTGACCCACGCCAACCGCCTGGAATCCCTCGGTAAACGCCTGGGGCGTGGCGAAGAAGGCGGCCTGTGCATCGGCTACATCGAAAACGCCATGCACGCCGGCGTCTTGCCCAATGCCTTGCGCGTGCTGCGTGTAAGCCGCCCGAACGTGCACATCGCGCTGTACAACCAGAGCTCCGCCGAACAACTCGAAGGCCTGCGTCAGCGTAGTCTGGATATCGCCCTGGTCAGTGAGCCGCCGACCGATGACGACCCTGACCTGCTGGGTTTCCAGGTGCTGGACGACCCTATGCTGCTGGCACTGCCCGAGCACCATCCGCTGGCCCGAAAGACCGTGCTGACCCCGCAAGATCTCGCCGATCAGGAGTGGATTGGCGTGCAACACCACCAGAATGTCAGCAGTCGCGAAAACTTCGTCAGCGCCTGCATCCGCGCAGGCTTCACCCCGGATATCCGTATGGAAGCCACCGGCCCTTTCACTGCGATGGCGCTGGTAGCGTCAGGACTGGGCATCGCCATGATTCAGAAAGGCTTGAGCCGCAACGCCCCCCCGGGCGTGGTACTGCGGGAAGTGCCGTGGATTGCCCTCACCAGACCATTGTGGGCGGCGTGGCACCGGATCAATCTGCGGCCGTTGGTGGAGACGTTCAGGAAGGTGCTGACGGAGTCGGAGCCGTTGCCCGCATAGGGCCGAAATCTCTGTGTGGCGAGGGGATTTATCCCCGTCAGGGCGCGAAGCGCGCCTCAAAACTATAAACCGCGAAATACACCCTTCAAGTCGCCTGGCCTGCCGTCTTCGCTAGCAAACTCGTTCCTACAAGGTTTGGTGCTTTACTGAAAAGGTTCCCAACCCCAGCGAGCCTGCACCATGAACCGCAACGACCTACGACGCGTGGACATGAACCTGTTGGTGATTTTCGAAACGCTGATGTTCGAGAAGAACCTCACTCGGGCCGGCGAGAAGCTGTTCCTCGGCCAGCCTGCCGTCAGTGCGGCACTTGCGCGGTTGCGCGATCTGTTCGACGACCCGCTGCTGGTGCGTAACGGCCGGGTGCTGGAGCCGACGCCGCGGGCGTTGGTGATTCTCAAGGAGCTGCAACCGGCCATGGACACCATTTCCGGGGCGGTCAGTCGGGCCAAGGATTTCGACCCGTCCATCAGCCGCGATGTGTTTCGCATCGGCCTGTCCGACGATGCCGAGTTCGGCCTGTTTCCGCCGCTGCTCAAGCAGATAGAATGTCGTGGTGGTGGTGCGCCGGGTCAATTACCTGTTGATGTCGTCGATGCTTGCCAGCGGTGAGATTTCCGTCGGCATCAGCTACACCACGGAGCTGCCGGCCAACGCCAAACGCAAAAAGCTACGGGACCTGAGCGTCAAGGTGCTGCGTGGCGATGACAAGCCCGGCCCCCTGACCCTGGATGAATTCTGCGAGCGTCCCCACGCGCTGGTGTCGTTTTCCGGGGACTTGAGCGGCGCCATCGACAATGACCTGGCGCGCATCGGCCGCTCCCGCCGCGTGGTGCTGGCAGTGCCGCAGTTCTCGGGCCTGCGCGCCCTGCTGGCGGGTACCGACATGCTGGCCTCGGTGCCCGATTACGCCGCCTGCGCGCTGATCGAGGGCAGCAGCCTGTTGCGTGCCGACGACCCACCGTTCGAGATCAACCTGTCCGAACTGTCCATGGTCTGGAACGGCGTCAACGATAACGATCCGGCAGAACGTTGGTTGCGCTCGCGAATAGTGGAGCACATGTCGGCGCCACTGCCGGGGCGTTGAAGTGCGGGTCGGTCTCGCGCAGGTAGATCGGCATGTCCGTCATCGGCGGCATGGCCGGGATCTCGAAGTACATCTGGATCACCCAGCCACGGTGGTAGCTGGCGTGGTTGACCACGTGCATCAGCATCGCGCCGGCAGTCATGGTGCCGCTTTCGCCGGAAACGAAAGTGAACCTCAAGGGTTTGTCCAGCGAGGCATCGGTCTGCCTTGCGCTCCAGTTGCAGTACCAGCGATCCACGTCCTGTTGCGCCAGGCGCAGCACCGCCAGTTCAGGATGTACCAGTTCATGGGAGGTCTTGAAGCCGTGCCCTCGGCCTTCGAGGTGAGCCTGCCAGATACGGTCCACCACATAGATGTGATTGAGTGTGCCGATCATGTTCTTGAAGACCCCGGCGCGTTCTTTTTCGACTTCGCCGGGTGGCAATAGCGCCAGGTTATCGAAGAGGCGCTGGTTGGCCCATTGTTTGTAATCGGCAAGCATGCGGGCAGTGCGTACGTTGATCATCAGATGTCTCCGATGGCGAAGAGCACATCTTCCAAGGATAGCGCTATCTGCGCGTTGCGGTGCGGGCACTGATTATCGGTCACCCCGCACCTGCACCTTTACCTTTACCTTTACCTGTAGGAGCGAGCATGCTCGCGATGGACTCGAATACTGCGTTGGGTGTCAGCCAGCCAGCGTCATCGTTGACGACCATCGCGACGGTGCGACGATTCGACATGCTCGCTCCTACAGGTGCAGGGTGTTCATCACGTGCGCGGCCAACGCCAGGCAACTGGTCAGGCCTGGTGATTCGATGCCGAACAGATTGACCAGCCCGGGAATGCCATGCTCGGCGGGGCCACTGATGCGAAAGTCGGCGGCCGGCTCGTTCGGGCCGCTGATTTTCGGGCGAATGCCGCTATAGGCCGGTTGCAGGCTGTCATTCGGCAAGCCCGGCCAGTAACGGCGGATCGCCGCGTAAAAGCCGTCGGCCCGGGCTGGATCCACGCGGTAATCGACCCTGTCGACCCATTCCACATCCGGCCCGAAACGCGCCTGACCAGCGAGGTCTAGGGTCATGTGCACACCCAGCCCGGCGCTTTCCGGTGCCGGGTACACCAGATGGCGGAACGGCGCGCGGCCACTGAAACTGAAATAGCTGCCCTTGCACAATCGCGCCTGGGGAACGTATTGCGTTGGCAGGCCAGCGATTCGGCTTGCCACTTCCGGCGCGGACAATCCCGCACAGTTGATCAGCTCGCGGCAGCTCAAGGTCATGGGCTCGGCGCCACCCATGTGCAACTCGAAACCCTGTTCACTGCAGCGCGCCGACAACAGCGGCGTGTGAAAGGCCAGCGATGCGCCCAAGGCCTCGGCATCGGCCTGCAACGCCAGCATCAGGCCATGGGAGTCGACAATGCCGGTGGATGGCGACCACAGCGCGGCAACACAGGACAATTCAGGCTCCAGCGCCCGCGCCTGACCGGCCTCCAGCCATTGCAGGTCATCGACGCCATTGCGCCGGCCCTGCTCGAGCAAACCCTGCAAGGTCACACGCTGCGCATCATCGATGGCGACGATCAGCTTGCCCAGCCGACGATAATTGACGCCGTGGTCGTCGCAGAAGGCGTAAAGGCGTTGCTTGCCCTCCACGCACAACCGCGCCTTGAGACTGCCACTGGGGTAATAGATACCGGCGTGGATCACCTCGGAATTGCGTGAACTGATACCCACGCCAATCCCTTCGCCGGCCTCGACCAGGATCACTTCGCGTCCGCCCATGGCCAGGGCCCTGGCCACCGCCAGCCCGACCACACCAGCCCCGACCACCAACGCTCATCAAACCAGCCCTCGCTCACGGTAATCGATCAGGCTGGAGAATATCGCCAGCAGCATGGCCATGACCACGAAGAAGATCAGCACCAGGAAATACGAGCCGGTGAACTGTACTATTCAACCGATCAGGGTCGGCACGATCACCCCGGCCATATTACGGTTGAGAACGTACTTCCAGGCCAGCACACCGGCGAGCATGGTGCCAACCCCGGCAATTACGCACGCGACCAATGAGTTGAAGTTGTACGCAAACACCTATTGATTGAAGTTTTCCCGCGCAAGTGACATAAAACCCTGAATTCCGGACAGCCGACCAGATGCGATAACGCTTATATCGTTTGCGAATTATCATAATTCCAACGCGTCAACACAGAAGCCTATGAACGATATCCCCCGCACGCCCGTCACCGAGTCCCTGTCCGACCCAACGCGCTTGATCGTATTCCTCGCCTACCCCGAAATGGGCCTGCTGGATTTGACCGGCGCGCAAACCGTATTCTGGGCGGCTTCGCGCTACCTCAACAGCAGCAATCTGCCAGGCTACAAACTGCAGACCGCCAGCCTGACCGGTGGCCTGATCCATACCGCAGAGGGCCTGGCCGTCGACACAGTGCCACTGAGCACCTTCAACGACCAATCGATCGACACGCTGATCGTTCCCGGCGCACCGGCCATTATCCTGGCGATGAACAACGCCCAGAGCCTGGTCGAGTGGCTTAAGCAGGCATCGACCAAAGCCAGGCGCACCGCTTCGGTGTGCAGCGGCACGTTCCTGCTGGCCGAGGCCGGATTGCTCGAAGGTCGGCGCGCCGCCACCCATTGGGCGATGTGCGGCCTGCTCAAGGAGCGCCATCCATCCATCGAA
>LNAP01002522.1_pt1 | contig 41400 bp, 74 predicted proteins | sample 602601 | NCBI WGS metagenome assembly LNAP01 (sample SAMN02440304, study PRJNA202911) | soil metagenome | biome: Subtropical and temperate rainforests or woodlands; isolation source: soil samples (1 kg each in a 20% v/v slurry with milli Q water) were... ...
AAAAGGCTTCACCTGCGCCATCACCCGAAGGAGTTGGAATAACGGGAATCAGTAAACCCGCCATGGCGCATGTGAAGCCTTACTAGTTTTGTCCGGATTCCAAGCCGGCGTTACAGGTCAAATCATAGCACTAATACCGGCCTTGCCAATGGTCCTTCTGCGTCCACTTAACGCCATGTTCAGCCGCGAACGCTTCCATGACTTCAAACATGTCGCTGAACCACTTCTGTGATTGCTTGCGCGTGGATAGGCCAAGGACTACGAATCCACCGTCCAGCCCCGGCACAGCTCGTTGCTTCTCGACCGAGGCGCTGAAAATGTGCTTCCAGTCCTCGTCCTTGAGCTTCTGGCCGTACCACTCGACCTGTTTCGACACGTCGCGCAGCATTGCCCACATCTTTCGATTGCTCGGGTCGCTGCGCTTCTCGTCGTTGACGCTGACCTGTAGAGGTTTCTCAATGGAAACCCCTGACAGGTATCCGACCAATCTTGCCCGGTCGGATTCTGTCTTAAGGGGAAAGTCCATAGTCAGATCCCCAGCACGCGATTCATACGGTCCTCAAGGATCTCGTAGAACGTCTTAACGCGCTCGGCCATCTTGCGGATCATGGCTTCGTCGCGGTGCAGGCGCTTCACGAACAGCGGCATGCCAGGCCAGTAGCTGATGAAGTCGATCCACTCGCGCTCGCTGATCCACAAACCGCCCTGGCACTGCGCAATGTGTTCTTTCGGCACGTCGTCGGACAGGATTAATTCAACCTGATACTTCGGAAGCTTGGTCTTGATCTCGTTAAGGCCGTCAGAGCCTACGAGCGAGTCAGGGCTGTAGCCGCACCCGTGGTTCAGGATGATCGCCACCTGTTCGCACGAAAGGTCTGTCTGCGCTTCATACAAGGCTCGGGCCTTTGGCTCCAACTCATGACCGCGTTCAGTGTGGCGATTTCCAGTGAAAGGATCGGCGATCTCCTGGGTGATGCGCTCGCCAATTAGCGTGTTCATGTACGTGAATGCCTCGGCGCCGAAACCTTCTTCACCTTTACCGTTGACCAGCAGCGCGCTCATGTTCGACATCGTGACAATGCCCATACGGATCGCCAGCCATTCGTCGCTGCCCTGCTCCAGATCTTTGATAATTTGCATTATTGAGCTTCCTGCATTTTGGCAATGGAATTTTTCAGGCCGGCAACAACGCCGTCAAAGTTTACCTTTGGAACCTGATCAGCGGTGACGTACATCTTTTCGAAGCCAAGCTTCGTACGCTCGGCGCACTTATCAAGCAAGGCTTCGATCTGCTTAACCTGGGCAGGCGTAACCATCGGTTCGGGAGTAGCGCCTGCGCCGTCGTCGTCTCGCTGATCGCCCGTCGTGATGTTGAGTAGCGCGCACATGACGTAGCGCTTTCCGTAGGTTGTCGATGACCCGACAGCCTGGACGGCGTTACGGCCTGATCCGATATCTACCGGCAACAGCAAGGTAGTTTGCTCGCGGTGTCCGGCGCTGTGCATCAGGATGCCGGTAACGCTGATACCGTTCGCCTGATGGTCAACCTTGAACGTCACGGCGAACCCGTGGCGCTGCATGATCGGCTTCAGCACCACGTTGATATCGTCCAGCGTAGCGTAGGCGTTCTTCGTGTGGGTGTTCACGCCTGTTTCGCCAACGGTTGGGATCTCGCATTGCATCTGTGCCATCGCAGCGTTAAAGGCCTTTTCTGCTGCCTTGTCCTGAAGTCGCTCATGCATTTCTAGCAATTTTTCCAGCTTCACAACATCAACAGACGGGTCGCTTGCAGCACGACTGATAGTCGCAAGAACGCTATCATTATTTTCTGGGTGAACTGTTTTTAGATCATTCATGGTCTTTATCCTGATATTTGAAGAAAGAGGAACAGTTTTCGCGTGGAGGATTATCTTTGTATCCGCAGCACCATCTGCTTATTGTTCCTGGATTAACATTGAATGCTGCCGCAGCTTCAGTTGAGCTTTCATATTCAATGCCGTCAATGATCCAGGTTTTTGACCTTCTAGTATTTTTTGCTTGCTCAAGTCTTGTTGCCCATCTGCAATTTTCTTTGCTGTAGCCAAGATCATTGTCTCGGCGGTCGATCGTGTATTTCCTTGATGGCCTAGATCCCATATCGCGGTAAAAGTTTTCAAACGAATCTCGCCACTCAGAGCAAACCTCAATGCCTCTTCCCCCGTAGTTCTGGTAGCCTGGGTTGTCTTGATTGTGACAACGAGAAAGCATGTTCTTCCATATTGAGAATTCAGTTGTTCCGGTCATTCCGTGGGTTGTGCATCGTTCGACTGTCGCAGCCAAAACTCTGCACCCGCAGGACTTTGCCAGTCCAGACTTAAGCGATGTCCCCTGGATGACTTTCAGGTTTCCGCAATCACAAATACAATTCCATCGAATCTGTTTGTGCTGCCGTTCTGGGTTCTGAGAAATGACTACAACCATTCCAAATCGCCTTCCAGTGATATCAACGAATTTCATTTATAAAGCCCAAAAAAAAGCCCTTTGATTGTTCGCTGGTGAGACTCCGGGGAAGGCTTGGATCGACGGCATGTCAACCTACCCGGAACAGCGAACATCAAAAGGCTCTATTGGCCGTCGATCCTGATTTGTCTAGTCGTCTCACGGACATCAACACGGCGAACTGTAATTCACTGAGACTCAGCAAGCAAGCTGTTTTCCGCTGCCTTCACTCTGCAGAAATAGCAGGTTTCGCGGCATCCTGATTTTGCTGAAGGGTTAGACCAGAAATGCTCCAACTCCCTTGCCGTGCCACATATCAAGCATTTCTTGCACAGTATTCCTCCTATGTTCACCATCTGGCCGCGAGCGTAAAGGTCCACATCTTGAAGCGGGAGAGCCTGGTAGACAGTCACATAGCCACAGCCATAAAGCTGAGCTACGTTCTTTCTTGTGCCTAACCGCATAACATGGAACCTGATTTCGTGAGCAGGTGCAGCAAGCTTTCCGACAGGATTTTTTGCGCCCTTGCCCTGCATCTCCAGACCATTAAGCTTGAGGTTTTTGCGAAGGCTTTGCCAGCATACACCTGTGGCTATCTCTACTTCCTGCCATGGCTCACCGGCCAGGCGCATGGCGTGAGCTGTCTTGCGTTGCTCCTGCGTTATAAGCATACGGCTCATTGATTCAGCTCCTTGACCTTGTCGAGGCAGGCGTTCCACGCAGTGATCTCAGCCCGCTGTTTCCACGATGCAATACCAGACCAGCTCAATCGATCAGGCAGAACCACCGATACCGGCGCTGGCGGGGAGGTGTGAGCCGAAGGATAACGATCATCTCGCGAGTTGCGTTCGACGCGCACAAACAGGTGGGCATTCCATGATTGGGATATTTTCTCCCAAGTTTTGAGCGCGGCAGAACGAGAACCAGCACCAGCGAACAGCAGGTTTTCTCGGTCGGTATCGTCGAACACGATCAGGTGAGGGCATTCATCTGGGACGCTCAACGCCACCGGCTCGCACTTCCCCGCTTCCTGAGCGAGAACGGCGCGGAGTAGATCAGCACAACGTTTAGCCCTCCGTGAACTAAACACTAGGTTTGCGGGGTCGCTCCATATGTCTAGAACGGCAACAGCCTGTTCGGCAGTTTCTGGCATGTCGAATCCAGGATCGAATTTATCGCTCATGTCAGTCGAGCCCCGTTTCTGATTTTGCCAGTTCGACTTCAAGAGCCATGCGGCGGAATGTATCTGCCAGTTCGAGGCGACGTTTACGCGACTTCGGCAGCCAGAACGTTACGGCGCTGCGGTCGTCGTCTTCTGGTGGATGGTGCAACTTTTCGCTGCTGTGCAGGACCATTTGTACGGCGCTGTAGACGAGACCGGTATTTGACTGTTTCTCGATGACCACTACTTCACTGGTCAGCTCTTGGCTGTAGACGTTGATTCTCATGACTTGGCCTCTTCGGGTTTGTTGAGGGCTGCGTCGATGCGCGCCATTGTGGTAACTGGGAGATCGAAGTCTTCACCGTAACGAACGCAGTCATTGCATTCCTTTAGAAGTGCTTCGAGTGAAGAATTCCGCCGCTCGGCGTCCGCAAGGCGCTGCTGAAGTTCGTCAGCATCAGAGAACCGCACATATCGGCCATCTGCGCTTTCAATCTCGTTCCCAGATTGATGGTTGGTCGGGTAGATATTGTAGCGCTTGATGTTCATTCGACGCCCTCAAAGTGCCGCGAAAGGATAGCGCCAAGGTCGGACGCCCTTATGCAGATACATTCAGGATCGTCACTATCGGCCGGCTCAAGTTCGCAGACGTCGCGAACGACAAGCACAACTTTCTGCGCCAGCTCTTCCCGCAAAGCAGCGAGCTCTGATTGGGAGGCGTCCTGAGATAACCATTGCATGTACTGATTTCCGGTGACGTGACAGTCTCCAGAGTTCAATTGTTCGGCGGTATATCCAGTGATGCTTTCGTGGGAAAACCATGCTCCGCCAAATTGCACGCCGCTATCGCTAACTGTCACTTCGAGCTTCTTACTCATAATTCCTCCGACATTCCGTTATGAAACAGGCGGCAAGCTAGCGCCGCGACGATTGGGGATAGGGCCAGGTAGATAGCGACGTAGGTCATAGCGGCTCTCAAAAATCCTGGTCAGGCGGATCAAAGTCATCGAAATCCTTCTGCCTGCGCTCGGCGTCGGTCAGGCCGTCTTCGGGTTCGTCGTCATCATATGGTTCTAGCCATCGATCGTGCGGTGTCATTTTGAATTCCTTGCAAGCTGGTCCAACTGCTGCGAGTTAGTGCTGATCTTGCTTCCGCGCAATTGCCACTTCTTTGTGGTCGGCCAGCAATCAACCTTTCGCCCGCCCCGTAATGTCAGAACTACGTGAAAGCCGTTGTTGTGCTTCTCAAATACGACGCCGGTCGCAGCCAGCCATTTATCGAACTGCTCAATGGCATTGGCCTTCTTGGTCGCCTTGTTGTATGCCGTCGAACCATGTCCGCCACACTCTGAACAGCATTGTGGATAACCAACGTCTTCGCCGATGTGTTGTAGGCAGACCATGCAATGCGATCCATCCGCAACGTTGTCTTCGAAGTAACTCACATCACACCCCCATCATCACGATGATAACCAGACAAGCAAGGCTGAAGATCAGGTCGTACTTCGTTGGATTAACCATGGCGCACCTCCGCATGCCAGACACCATTGATTCGAATCGGCATCTGGTTCCAAGTAATGGAGCCCATCAGGTCATAGCCCATGCCAGTGAGTGCTTCGGCAATGCCTGATATGGTGCTGGCGATGATTGGGATGTTCATTTGCGAGCCTCCAGCATGGCGTCGGCTTCAATGAAGCGAACCTCGGCAATCCAAGCGGCCAGTTCATTTACCGTTGGGTTGCGACCATGTTTCCGGTAGAGAGAATCGACAGGCGCATACACTTCGATATCGCACTTTGCCGCGAAGTAATCGCGCAGGCTCATACCCATAACCGACTGCCTACCCTCAAGCTTGGCGTAGTACTCATCAAAATCTTTATCAGCATTACTCATCACAAAACTCCTTCCAGATAAACCGCAATGACCGCAGCAACAACGTGAGCCGCGATCACCATGTAGGCCGTTAGCTCAAGTACGAGCCGCATTGATCTTGTTCCGGCGCTGGGCTCGGATCAGCTTGATGATCGTCCACTCGTTCGAATGCTCTTGCGGTGTAAGGTCGCCGCGTGCAATGGCGTAACCCAGCATGCCGGCTGCTGCGTCTAGGCTTGAAGTGGCCGAGGCTTCGATATCGGTTGTGCGCGCCGTATCGAGGTACAGATCAAGAAGGTCGCGGCATTCTTTCGGAATCATGTCAGATCTCCTTTACTTCGCCGGATTCGATCTTGGCATCACAAATGGAATTGCCACGCTCCTGATCTTCAGCATCCGCGCCGATGAACATGAAGCCTTCTTCTGGCACCTCTTGGAACTGTGCGTAGAGGCCCGGTCCGCTGTGAGCCGAATCATCCTCAACAACGATGATGTATAGATCATCGGTTGATTCCGGATCGCCAGACGACTCCGACAATTCGAGCAATTCTTTGATCTGGTAATGGGTCAGTGAAATTTTAGTTTTCATGGTCTTTCTCCTGGTCTGAATTTAGTTAAGCCTGAAAGGTATACCCAACAACCGGCTTGGCCGACTTCGCATCGCGGGTCATTAACAGAACGAAAATCGTAAGTGCGAACATTTCAAGATCTCCACATCAGGTAGGCGAAGGCCAGAACAATCGCGGCCAGGATCAGGATTTTTGCTAGGTACATGTCGATCTCCTTTTCGGTGTTCGTTGTGACTTGGTGAGGCAATAGTGGATCAGCTTTCGATCTTCGTCAACACTATTTTCAGAAAAGTTTTCAAAAAGGTTGACTCATTAGGATTGGGCTGTATATTGGAATCATCAACAACGGAGCCTCACCTAATGAAGACACAAGACGTACTCGACTATTTCGGCAGCGTGCGATTGACCGCCGAGGCGCTGGGCCTTAGCGCTGCAGCTGTACATAAGTGGGGAGAGAGTGTCCCCGCCACCCGCCAGGCTCACGTTGAGCTGGTAACGAAGGGAAAGGTTAAGCGTGACAAGCCTGTGTACGGAGCAAAATAAGATGAAGAGCAGAGGAAATCCAGTCGAGTTCAGCATGGCTCCAGCAAGCAAATGGCAGGAATACGAGCGCCGCAAACGCGAATACGTAGCCCTTCATGGCTGGACAAGTGACACCGAGTATCGCGCCGCGATGGAAAAAATCTGCCGTGAGCTGGGAATCTAAATGAGTAGCTGGGTGAAGGTATCTCGCAAGCTGTTGACGAGCGCCATTGCCTCAAAGCCAGAGTATTTAGCCGTATGGGTTCACCTGCTTCTTTCCGCGTCGTACAAAGAAGGAGAAATTCTTGTTGGTCGGCAGGTTGTCAGGTTAAAGCCCGGCGATTTGGTATTTGGGCGTAACAAATTCTCTGAGAAAACAGGGGTATCCGAGAGTATCGTCCGCGGGGCTCTGAAGGCACTCGTGGATCTCCAGCAGATAACCATCAAATCGCACAACAAATTCTCAGTGATTTCAATAACTAACTGGCTAAGGTATCAAGTGGAGCAACCAGCAGATCGCCAACAGATGACCAGCAGATCGCCAACAGATGACCACAATAAAGAAGTACTAGAACTACAAGAAAAAGATCAAAAGCTTCTTCGCAAACCGGCCAAGGCCAGTTTGGATGATGGCGAAGAGAAAGGATCGAAGGCTGACCCAGTTCCATACACCGAGATCTTTGATGCGTACTGCAGGGCTCTGCCAGCGCTCCCACAGCCGACGCTAAGGAGTGACAGAAGGAAGGCGGCGATACGGTCCAGATGGAAATCGGATTCAAGGTTTCAATCGATTGGGTTCTGGATCGAGTATTTCGAATACATCAGGAAGACAAGTTTCTTGATGGGCATGAAAGGAGCGGGGTTCGACTGGTTTCTGAAGCCGGCGAATTTTGAAAAGGTCATTGACGGGAATTATGACAATGCGTGATCCATTCAATCTTGAAGCTGAGCATGGCCTGCTCGGCGCCTTGATCAACAAGCCTGAACTGATAGATATCCTGTCTGCAGAAGTTAAGGCTGCAGACTTCTACTGGGAAAATCACCGGGAGATCTACCGAGCAATTCTCAGCATGGCGTCTGAGCGCGGCCATATCGACCACATTACCTTGGCTGACAAGATCGGGATGCTTGAGGATGGCGAGTCGGCGATGGCTGCAATCATTCAGATTGCGATCAATACCCCGTCTACTGCCAATGCCCAGGCATATGCCCGCGTTGTTAGAGAGCGGTCGATTGACCGCAGCCTAATCGTCGCTGCGCAGAACATCCATGAGATCGCCTATAGCACTCAGGCTGCCAGCGAGAAAATATCTGCAGTGCAGGCCGAAGTGCTTGGCATCGACAATGAGTCAGCCGTTCAAGAGCTATGGAGTCTTAAAGACATCATGGCCGAGCATGTCGAAGAACTGCAGCGACGAGAAGACCTCGATGGCGCAATGGATGGGTTAAGCACAGGGATAAATGGGCTTGATGATGCTGTGTGCGGGATGAAGCCGGGTCAGCTCATTGTTATTGCTGGAAGGGCAAAGATGGGGAAGACTACATTCGCCATGGGTATTGCTCGGCATGTCGCCATTCGTCAGAAGAATCATGTGATGGTTGTGAGCCTGGAAATGAGCAAGAAGCAACTCATGGACAGGATACTGGCTGCAGAAGGCGGAATCCCTCTTGAGGCGTTGAAAAATGGCTCTGCTTCAAAGCGATTTGGTTGGGAGCTTTCGAGTGCATCGGCAATCGCCATCAGCGGGAACATGCATGTATCAGATGCGCCGGGTCTAACAATCAGCCGAATCAGGGCTATGGCAAGAAGGCAAAAGCGGCATGGCGGCCTTGATCTTCTCCTGATCGACCACCTTGGATTGCTCGATGGTGAAGATCCGCGGATGAATACAATCCAGAAAGTCAGCGAGATCACACGACAAGCCAAACTGATGGCGAATGAGCTGCAGGTTCCAGTGATCCTGCTATCACAACTGAACCGTGCACTTGAGCAGCGCCCGAACAAGCGGCCTATACCATCTGACCTGCGCGACTCAGGTTCGATTGAGCAGGACGCCGACATGGTGCTGTTCGTGTACCGCGATGAAGTCTACAACCCTGATACCGAGGATCGTGGCGTGGCTGAGATCATCATCGGTGTAGGCCGTGATATCGAACAGCAGACGATACGCGTCGGGTTCGAAGGCCAGTTCAATCGGTTTGTTGACCTTGACCATAACTGGACACCTCCGCCGCGAAAGCAGATTGCAGCAGAGGTGCCAAAACCAGAAAGAGGGATGAGATTTTGACAGCCTCCAGCCTCCCAGGCCAATTAGAACTAACAACAGTGATATCCCACAACAAAGTAACGCCTATCGACACGCACAAGCCGCAGGGGATTCGCCTTGCAACGCTTCTCAGGGATTACGAAAACCGGCCATCGTCTGAAACGTGGTCGCGGATTCAACAACTGGCAGCGGAGATTTTGAAATGAAGCCTAGGATCAAGATCAGCACGTCGATCCAGTTTTTTCACTGGTGGATCTGCGAGGGAAAGCACTGTGATGGGTATCATGCGTTTGCTTTCGGCATGACCCCAGCCGAGGCATACGAAAACTGGCAAGAATTCGCAATACCATTCTGAGCACCAACTGACCGGAGAAAGACCATGACCAACGCAATCGAACAGGCAAAGCGCGGATACGCTCAAGCAATGCATGACATGACCCATCACGCAAGCGGATGCGGCCCGTCAACAGTCGAGCGACTTCGTGCGCTTGAAGACGCCACCGAGGAATATCTAGAGCTTCTTCGCCAAGACCACGAAGCGCTGCACGAAACGGCGCGCAAGCGGTTTGAAGATGTTCAGGCTCTTGAGGTAGCGAATCAGAAATTGCAGCACTGCAACGAAATCCAGCGCGAAACAAACGAAATTCTACGGTCACGCCTCGCCAAGATGACCGAAGAGCGCGATTCGATACAGCTTCGCCTGCACGCCGTAGATCACGCCTACAACGAGCAACAGAGCAAAGCCGGTACATGCGGTCAGGTTCGCGCAGATCGTGGCGCCAGCGAGCAGGCAGACGCCTATATGACCGTAGTTGTCGCCGCAGTCCGAGGCGCACAAGACATCATGGTCGAATATCTGGTCCCGGACGGAATACGCGCCAAGCGGGCCATGACAAAGCTGATCCCGCTGCTGGACAACGAAAAGCTCTATTCTGCTTTGTACGAGCTTGAACATGAAAAAGCGTAACTGGACCGTACACGTCGAGGGCTGGAATCCATTTCAAATGGTGGTCCTCGAAGGAGAGCTTGATCAGGCCGAAGCGCTAAAGTCCGCTAGCCTGATCTGGCCTAATGCAACCGTGAGCTAGGGGAAGACCAATGGACTATGAAGACATGCAGGAAAAGTTCAAAGGACACATCAATAGCGCTACCGAACACGAGCTGTGGAATCATTGGGTAGGAAAGGATGAGGATTACCGTCTGATGAAAACTATGGCATGGCTCGGATGGGCGCTTGCCATCACTGGCCCTCTCGCAATCATTTTTGGGTGAAACCATGACCCACGCCGACCGCCAGAGAGAAAGGAAAACCCAGATAATCAACCGCGTAGCCTGGTTTGTCTTCGGCGTCGCGCTTTCCAACTTCATCACAACGTTCGCTTTCATGGTGATCAAATGAGCACTAGACAAGACAATTTCGAAATCCTTTGGGCGCTGCGCCACGACGTACCTGCCGAGTCACTGAAGCAGTACCGATTCGAAACGAAGGAAGGCTACCGACTGCCCGAGATGGCATCGCACTTCAGAACGTATTGCGATACGCTGGACTCAGGAATATTCAAACAGAAAAACACAACCATAACCTCAGCATTCAAGCGCTGTGTTGCGTGTGGTAGCGAGTCAGGGCATGGTGGTTTGATGTGCCCGACAATGCGACCTAGCTGCTAAAACCAAGATCAGGGGAAAGACCAGTGATCAAGACCAAGACCATCACCGCCTATTTCGCCCAAACCAGGGGCAAGACGTACATTACCAAGGCTGGCGCAATCAAGGCGGAAACGCACGCGATCATCATGCGAAAGTATCCATACGAGAAATCATGTTACGACTACGGCGTACAGAACGATCCGGGCTGGCACATCCAATACGACGAGCCAGAGCGCTACGCCAAGATGTTTCGCCGTCTGCGCCGCATTGTTGAAAATCACATAGATTGATCAGGGGAAAGACCATGTACGACGAATTGAAGAAATTGCTCGAAGCCAAAGCTGCTGCGCATTGGGAATACATCGACGGGCTTGAAATCGGGCAGTTGCTGGCGCTGATCGCAGAAGTTGAACGCCTGAAGCGCGAAGAAAAGAACGATGCAATCGCCTACAAGGCGGCAATTGAGCGTCAGGAAGAATTGCGCGTTGAGTTCAAGGAGTGGCAGGCGAGCCACCACGCCAACTATTGCAAGGCCGCTGATGAGCGCGACCAGCTCAAGGCCGAGAACGAATCGCTTCGGAAGGATAAGGATCGGCTCGACGCCCTTGAGTCGAACTTCTGGGATGTCCGTCACAACAGTCATCCAATCGCAGATACCGGAGACAGCAGTAGCAGCCTTGAAATCGTCGGGCATTGGATGGATAAGCCATTTGAGCGCGTTATTGGTGAGAATTACAGCGAGGATCTGCGCGCCGCCATTGATCAGGCTATGAAGGCGCCAGCCTACCCTCCTGCGCGGCCTGAATATGAGTACGATGAAATCCCTGACTTTGGCGGCGGGTGCGGGAATAAGGCGCGTCGTCGTGGTGAGTCGCTCGGCATTGACTATGATGTCGCTATGCGCAAGGACGCCGATCAGTGAAGGCCAGAAAGTGCGCCAACCCAGCATGTAGGTCTGAGTTCACGCCTGCATTCAGCACCACTCAAAAAGTCTGCAAGTGGCAATGCGGTCTAGCCATCAAGGACAAGAACCACGACAAGGCAAGGAAGGCTATTGCCAGTCAGGAGCGGGTAGAGCATCGGGAGGCTAAGGAGAAGGTGAAGCCTAGAGCCAAGTGGCTGAAGGAAGCAGAGGCGGCGGTAAACAAGTACGTTCGCCTCCGTGACGCGCATCTAGGCTGTGTGAGCTGCGACAAGCCAGCGACGTGGAATGGTCAATGGCACGCTTCTCATCTGAGGTCGGTCGGATCGTCATCCGCGACTAGGTTCAGCCTCTGGAATATAAATAAGTCGTGCAGTATCTGTAACGCGCACCTTAGCGGTAACCTTGTCAGCTACCTTCCGAGGCTTCGCGCCAAGATCGGAGACGCAAAGGTCGATTGGCTTTACACGCAGAATCAGCCAGTCACCTACACGGTTGAATATCTGAAGCGCCTGAAGACCATATTCACCAAGAAGGCGCGAAGGTTAGAGAAAAGACTGCTTGCCGATGGCTGGCAGCCCAATTAGAATCACAGGGCAGGCGGATTTACTGGTCTTTATCCGGGCTTCCCTGGTCGCCTTAACCTGTCGCCTGACCCTCGTAAGGGGTCAATCTTTATCGGAAATATCAATTAAGCATTTTGGTGATGCTAGCTGATGGTAGGACTGGATAACTCGAGTAAATCCTTTCCGAGAGTAGGCGACCAGTGTCCACTGGTGAATCGGGTTTCGATTGCCCGAATTGATATTTACCAATGCAGATTCGCGGATGTAACTCAGAGGCAGAGTGTCAGCCTTCCAAGCTGGACGTCGAGATTTCGAAATTCTCCATCCGCTCCAGAATCAACCAGCGCCAGCCAAGTGCCCGAACATTCGGAGCCCGGAAGCACATCGGGAGACTTCGCAAAGTTTGCTTTGACTCCAGCACTTATCTGGATAGCGCAATGCGATAAATGTGTCAGCCAGGGTTGAGATTCCCACTGTGCCAGTAGCCTTGCTGGTGGCGAAAGAAAGGCAAGACAAGTGGCCCGCCGATGCGGGCTTTTTTGTGCGTAAAGGTTTAAACTGAAATCTCCAACACAAGGGCAAAGACCATGACAGATAAGGCCAGAGAATTAATCGTTCATCAAATGCAGCCGTGTCCGGTTAGCTGCGTATCGACATGCCTCGCGATGATTAAAGGGCGACCAGCAGGAGAAGTAATTGACCTGCTACACAAACCATATCGCGAAGGCGATCTAACCTTGCGAGAGATGCTGGAGTTCCTAGAGATTCCTTTCACTGCATTCTATAGCGTTGACTGCCCACCGCTTGCTGATGAAGGCGTGTATCTCTGCACGGCGCCTTCTGTAAACATCGTGGGTGGCAATCATCAAATCCTGATCGAGGTAACAGAGGATGGCTATTCAGTGCTTGATCCTGTCAAGGGCCGAGAAGATCGGAAGTATTACGTGGTTCGCGGACAGACTGGCGACGACCAATTTGCAGTGGATCTAGGAGGGTTCGTGGTGGATGCGTTCATCTCGCGGAAATACCTATTAGGTAGAGACTGCGTTTCTGTTGAGGTCGCGCCATGACCCCAGAACAGAAAACCCTATTCGACAAGCTCACTCAGTTACAGCAGAGGGTGGCAACAAACGTGCTTGCCGGGATGAGTCAGAGGCAGGCGTATTATGCTGCTGGTGGTAAAGCTGAGACGGACGAGACGGCAGACGTAATGGCATCAAGGATGCTAAGCGTAGATAAGGTGAAAGGTTTCATGGATGCAATGAAGGATGCCGCTGTAACTGAGGCTGTTATGTGCCGCCAGGAAGCGCTAGAGAAGCTTTCTCTGCTGGCACGTACCGACCTAAAGGATCTGATTGAGTTCGGCGACTACACGCTCGGAGCTGACGAAGAGACGGGCGAGCCTATCATTCAATCTAGCTGGAAGATCAAGCCAAGCGCCATGCAAGACCCGAGGCAGATGGCGGCAATCGCTGAACTGTCAGCTACCAAAGACGGGATCAAGATCAAGACGCACAGCCAGGCAGCGGCCATCAAGCAATTGGCGGACATGCAGGGCTGGAATGCTGCGCAGAAGATTGACAGCACTGTGCGCGTAGTAGACGACGGTTCGAATGAGTGGTAGACCTCGCGCAATTCAGAAAGCACGTCAAGGATAAGTCGCCGGCTTTCGTCCCGCTGTTCCAGAATACAAAGCGCTATGAGGTTGTTTGGGGCGGCGCCGGTTCCGGGAAGTCACACATCGTTGCCAGGCGCTACCTATATCGCCTACTGAAAGAGTCCAGCGTACTCCATAACATCCTCATCATTCGGAAAGTAGACCGGACCATTAAGCGCTCGGTCTTCACTCTGATGCGCAACCTGATTAATCGCTGGAAGCTGACCAGTGACTTCCATATCAACCTGACTGACAAGACCATCACCTACAAGCCGAACGGCTCTCAGTTCATGTTCAGCGGACTTGATGACGTTGAGAAGCTGAAGTCTATCGAGGGCGTTACATCCATCTGGGTGGAAGAAGCGACCGAGCTTAGCCAGGAAGACTTTGAACAGCTCGACCTTCGTCTACGTGGCGAGCATGGGTGCGTCAAGCAAATCACTCTCACGCTAAACCCGATCAGTGAAACGCATTGGATCAAGAAGATATTCTTCGATGACCCGATGGACGGGGTATTCACCCTGCACACCACCTACCTTGACAACGCATTCATCGATGCCGAATACAAGATGGTGATGGAGAACAAGAAGAAGACCAACCCTCGCTATTACAACATCTATGCGTTGGGGAACTGGGGTACGGCTGAAGGCCTGATCTTCCCTAATGTGCATCACCGCCTGATTCGCCCGGAAGAGATCAAGGGGCTTGAGTGTGTCCAGGGTCTTGACTTCGGTTATACAAACGACCCTTCTGCCTTCAACCAATCCTACGTGGATATGACCGCCAAGCGGATCTATGTCTATGATGGGTTCTATGAGAAGGGAATGAGCAACGCCAAGATCGCTGACGAGATCAAGAAGCTTTCTGCCCACAGGCACAAGACCGTGGCCGACAGCTCTGAGCCTAAATCGATCGATTACATCGCGACCAAGGGTGTCAGGATCGAAGGGGCAGCCAAGGGCGCTGACTCGGTAGGCGCAGGAATTGACTTCCTATCTGAGTTCGAAATAATCGTTAATGCCCACTTGGTCGAATTTATGACAGAATTCAACAACTACAGTTGGGCGCTGGACCGAGACGGAAAGCCGACCAACAAGCCGGTTGACGACTTCAACCACTTCATCGACTCCCTACGCTACGCGCTTGAGTCTGTCATGAAGCGAGCCAGGATCGACTACAGGAACCTCCTATGAGCCGTTTCACCGATGGCCTTACTAATATCGTAAACAAGCTGGCCAATCGGCGAAGCGCTGCGGCGGCGAACATCATCACGGCTACGCGGCTGGACGATAACCAGTTGAGGGTTATTTACCGGACTGGTCTCGGTTCGAAGATTGTCCGCATCAAGGCCGGGTACGCGCTGAACGACACGATTCAGTTCGATTGCAAGGCCGATGAGAAGGTCTACAAGAAGCGCCTTGAGCGATCCGTCAAGCTGGCTGCCAAGTTCATGCTTGGCTTCGGGCGCGGGATCATCCTAATCAACGAGCGCGGGGCGGACCATTCGACGCCGGCAACAGCCGGGTTCAACCTTGAGCGCGTGAAGCTGGATGTCTTCAGCGGCGACATGGTCCAGGCCATGGAAGTATCGCTTGACCTGAATGACGTTCGGTATCAGAAGCCGAAGTACTACAACGTCAACGGGAAGCAGTTCCACTGGACTCGGGTCATCGACTTCACCTATTACATGCCGGCTGAGTTGGACGCGCCTACTTACAAGTACGGCGGGATCAGCGAATTTGAGCTGATCCACCAGCAACTGGTAAATGACGGGGTCGTCGAGCGTGCAAGCGCAACGATCATCGAAAAGAACAGCACGTTGTTTCACTTGGTCAGCGGCTTCAAAGACTCGGTGCGTTGCGGTGATGATGATGCGCTTGTTCAGTACTACTCGAAACTGGCAGACCTTCGCAGCATCTACGGTGACGCGATCATCGACAAAGAGGACGATGTTAAGAGCATCGCCCAATCACTGGCCAATCTTGCAGACGTGGACAACATCACGCTGCGACGCCTCGCCATGGTCACATCCATTCCCCTGCCTATCCTTGTTGGCGAAAGCGTTGGCGGCCTGAACAGTGCAGGCACCCAAGAGCGCCAATCGTTCCAAGACATGACAGAGGCTCTCCAGTTCGATTACCTGCTTGATCCGATCTGCCGCCTGTGTGGCGTGTTCGGCATTGAGGGCGTGACATTCAAGGACAACCAGGGCGGCACTGCTAACGAGCGCCTTGACTACGAGACGAAGGTTATCGCTAACGCCGAGAAGCTTGCCGGGTTGGGCGAGGACTATCGCGAGTACCTCAAGGATCACGACGTTCTGAAGGATGACCCGTGGAAGGCCATGTTCGCGCCGCCTGAAGAGGAAGAAGAGCCAGAGCCTACCGCCCAAGACCTGCTAGCGGCCCCAGTCAATGAAGCGTGAACTGACGGCTGAGAAGCCTACGCCGATCAAGGCGCCGAAGTCCCCAAGGGCTCAAGAGAACGAGCTAGGCGATGCCATTGAATACATGGTTTCGCAGATGGCGCAGCGCTTTAAGAATCAGGTTCTGAATCAATTGCAGGTTGGGACCATTGAGAAATTCGCCGATGCCCAGTCGGGGAACTACACGGCCATCCTTCTGCGCCTGGCGAACAAGTTCAAGAAGAAGATCCTAAAGCAGTTCGACGATCAACGACTTGAAGCCGTGAGCAAGCAAGTGCTGTCGAAGCTGGACAAGAAGTCCAAGGTCGAGTTTTACAACAAGGTGGCTAAGGTCGTAGGGATCGACGTGCAGGCGCTGATTGCCAAAGAAGGGATGAAGGCGACCACGAATGCGCTGATGCTTGAAACCGCGCAGTGGATCAAAACCCTTCGCGATGAGAGCCTTGAGAAGTTCACGAACAACACTCTGTTCGCGATGACCCAGGGTGAATCTCTCGATACGATCGTCAAGCAGTTCGACACCGTTGTCAGTGAGCGCAAGAACCATGCCAGATTCTTAGCGAGGAATCAGGTTCAGAACTACAATGCCGTATCAACGAAGGTTAGGGCGCAGAACCTTGGCATCACCAAAGCCATCTGGCGCACTGCTGGTGACGAGCGCGTAAGGCCTTCGCATGAGGACAGGGACGGCAAGACGTTCGATCTTGCTGAAGGTCTGTATTCGTCAGTAGACGGTAAGTATCTGCTGGTTGGGGTTGACTGGAATTGTCGCTGTACTCAAGAGCTAATAATTCCAGGAACAGAAGAAGACACCGAGGGAGAAGAGTAATGACCACCAGCTACCAGCTTCAGGCCGTAAACGGATCGCAAGTCGTGCCGATCACTGACGGATCAATCAGAAGCTATGCGGTAGGCCTATCGTTCGGCGTGGCGCCGTCTGTTGGCACGGTGACGATAGAGACGCAGGATATCGGGTCAGCGACATGGGTGGAGGCTGCTCGCGGGACGGGCGTTGATATCACTAGCGGGCAGGCGTCGTTTTCATTCGATGGCGCAATCAGATTCATTCGCGTAACGTTCGCCGGCCTAGTAGGTGGGTCGAATCCTATCCTTTGGGTATCAAGCCAGTCAGCAATGATCCCCGTGTTCGACCTCCTGACTGATGGTGGAAATGGCCCGGTGCGCAGGCTTCGCGTTGACAACGGTCAAACCGGTTTTTTCGGCAGGCGCATGTGGTCATTGAGCTACGAGTTTGCTACGGCAAACCCTATTGCTGCTACACCGCTAGTATTCCGTCTTATTATCCCGGTCAACTTTATTATCCATGCTCACTTCCTGAGTGTTGATCAGGGCGGTTTGACGCTTAGAACCTATGAGGCCAGCCAGGGCGTTGAAGGTGGCGTGTTTGGAGTTACCTATACCCCCTCCTCTGAAAACAGCATGAGCGAAGAGCCGGCCTATTCATTCCAGGCGCAGATAGCTTCAGGTGGAACGTTTACCCCTGGCGTTAATGAGCGGCCACTAACTCCATTGCGGGTTAGAACCTCTGGCGCGACAGCTCAACAATCAAGCGTTGGGCTTGGCGCCGTATCTGAAAAGGGGCGAGCGCAGGGGACGTACTACGCAGTACTTGCGCGAATGTCTGGAGTAGCTGGAGATTGCACAGGCGTTTATAACCTTGTGATCGAAGAGCGCCCATGAAAAATAGTTTGATTTGCTTTCGGCTGGGATGACTGACATTCTCAATAAGCGCCTAGGCTGATCCCCGAAAACGAGTGCCGACCTCTCGCTGGCGCAATCCAAAAGGTCGATGTTAGGAGTCGGTAACATGATGAATTCTGATGTATCTCTGCACCTTGGCGACTGCCTTGAGTTGATGAAATCCATCACGGACGCTTCTGTGGATATGGTCCTGTGCGATTTGCCCTATGGCACGACGGCCTGCAAATGGGACGCGGTTATCCCATTCGACCAGTTGTGGGCAGAGTACCTCCGCGTTGTGAAGAATAACGGCGCGATCCTTCTAACGGCCAGTAACCCTTTTACCTGTGCGCTTGGGGCTTCGAATTTAGCCGACCTGAAATACTCGTGGTATTGGCGTAAGACGCGCGCCACAGGTAAATGCCGATGAAGGACATAGAAGACGTACTCGTCTTCTATCGCGCTATGCCGACGTACAACCCCCAAGGGCTCAAGCCGCTGAATAAGGTTCAGAAAAATTCCGCGAGCCATATCGCTCGCGGAATTTCAACAGATCCAACCAGTGTCGTAACCGGAGGCATCACTGCCGAAACATGGACGCAGGAGTGGACTAACTATCCTCGCCAAGTTCTCGACTTTCCCTCCGAGGGCTCGACCGTACACCCCACGCAAAAGCCCGTAGCCTTGATGGAGTACCTGATCCGAACCTATACCAACGAAGGCGATACCGTTCTCGATAACTGCATGGGCAGCGGGACCACCGGCGTGGCTTGCGTGAACACAGGCCGAGAGTTCATAGGTATGGAGATGGACGCGGGATATTTTGAGATTGCAAGGTCTCGAATTGAGTCGGCGCAATCCGCATAACACAAGGCCTCGCAAATGCGGGGCTTTTTATTGTCTGCGATTTGCTTTCCTTTGTGGTCGCGCTTACAATTCGGCAAGATTCATGCCAAGGGCAAATCAATGAAGGTTCTGAAATTCAGCGATGTCGCGGTATACGACAGCCAGAAGAAGTCGGTTGTCTCAGTTCGCGACGGCGTGCTTGAGTACCTTGGCAGTGAGCTTGGTATGGAGCCGCCCGGTAAGATCTTCACGGTCTACCGTTCGCCGGCCACGATTGCTAGTGCTGCTTCGATGATGGCCGGGATTCCGATTCTCGCTGGTCACATTGAGCCAGGCACAGAAGGCGACGACTATCCAAGCCGCGTTGAGTCAGCATCCCTGATTGATTCCTTTGACCAGATGTATGACTCTACCTTGGCTATTCGAAACGCCGTAACACTCGGCCCAGAGATCCAGGCAGAACTCGACAGCGGCAACTCCCAGGCATCGCTCGGCTATCACGGCAAGCTCGTACCTCATGACAAATATGATTTCGAGCAGCGTGATATCATCCCGACACATCTCGCTGTAGTAGAAAACGGACGCTGCGGCTCTGGCTGTCGCTTCCTAGATCGTAAACCAACCCAGGAGGCTACCATGCCTAAGCTTAACAAGGCGTTCTGTGACGCTGAAGGGGCGGCTAGCCTGTCCCAAATTGTTGAGATTGCTGCCGGATTGCCGGAAGCGATCAAGAACGTCCCGGTCGATAAGCTGCAAGAGCTGCTGCCAGCTTTGCAGGAGATCATGGCCATCGCGACTGACGCTGGCGTGAAGATGCCGGATGCGCCAGAAGTGCCGAAGGTCGAAGAAGTAATCGACGAGGCGCCGAAGCCTGAAGTTCCGCCAAAGGAAGCTATCGCCGTGACCGACTCCGCTGCATTCAAAGACGCTATCAAGGTCGCCATCGGTTCCGCCGTGAAGACTCACGCAACCGTGATCGACAAGGCGCGCACCTTCGTAGACGAGGCTTACAACTTCGCCGACAAGACCACCAATCAGATCATGCGTGACGCCCTGGCAGTCGAGCATGGTTCGACCCAGTTCACCGACGCCGAACTGGCGGTAGCCTTCAAGCTGCTGAAGAAGCCGTCGCAAGACTACCGCAACTTCGGTGATGGCAAGGCTGACGAAACCAGCCTGAGCGCTCGCCTGAAAAAACAAATGGGAGCTGAATAATCATGGCCTTTAACGATACCGTTTTGACCGCGATCCCTGATCTGGTCGCAGGCGAGTTCATTGCAGCATCGCCTTACAACTGCTCGGCGTTCGAAGTGTGGGAAGAGGGCTTGGTCCCTGGCCGCTTCGCCAAGTACGACGCGGGATCTATCGATCTTCTGGACACCTCGGCTACTCCGGTCATTGCCGGCGTTGTCCGCCGCAAGATCGCCAGCGCCCTGGAAAACGCAACCTACACCAAGCTGGGCATTGCCCCGGACCAAGTGGCCGAGATCGTTAACTTCGGTTTCGTGACCGTTGAAGTCCTGGCCGGTGATACCCCGACTCGCTTCCAGCAGGTCTACGCGGTGAACACTGCCGGCGCCAACTTGGGCAAGGCGACCGAAACAGCGCTCAACAACGTCGCCGTTCCAGGCTGCGTGTTCTGGGAAGCCAAGGCAGCAAACACCTGGCTTGTCCTGATTCCCCAATACCTGACTGGAGTTTGATCCATGACTATCAAGAAAGATCCGTTCAAGCTCTATGACGTGAAGAGCTTCGAAGACAAGGCGGCATACGCCAAGAAGAACTTCACCGATGCCGGCGGCATCATCCTGGCCCGCAACCTGGAACACCTCAGCGCCGAGATCTTCACTCAGGAATACCCTGATCTGACCTTCTTGATGCAGGGCATCACCGTCAACAACGAAGGCGGCTATGCGGACAGCATCAAAAAGCTGAAGTTGCAGATCAACGGTGACTTCCGCGAAAGCGGCACCAACACCAATACCACCGGCAAGATCACCTTGCAGGGCGAAGACGACAGCATCCCTGTGTTCAGCATCGATGCCGAGTCTGACTGGTCTGAGGTCGAGCTGAAGAAAGCCGAACTGCAAAACGTGAACCTGCCGTCCCGCTTCCTGGAAGCGCACAACGAGGTTTACAACCGCAAGATCGACTACATCGGCTACATCGGCCAGCGCCGCACCAACGGCACGCTGAAGACTCAAGGCCTGCTGACCTACTCGGGCTGGGACACTGATACCGCTGCCGTCACCGCTGCTGCTGCAACCGGCGTAGAGCTGTATCAGGAGATCGCTGACCTGATCAACCGCCAGTGGACCAACGTGTTCAACGTATCAAGCTTCAAGGCCGATCAGGTAACGATGCCGTACACCGTGTACAACATCGCCACTTCGAAGTTCCTGAACACTGCGGGCACCGACATGTCGGTATTGCGCGCTCTGCAAATGAACTTCCCGACCGTCACCTTCGGCACCACCGACAAGGCTGAAGCCGGCCAGGCTGCTGTTACTTCGGTAACTGTTGCGTTCTCGAAAAACCGTCGCGGTATGCAGTTCCGTATCCCGGTTCCACTGAACGTGTCGAGCATCGATCAGCGCGGCTTCAAGTACTACGTTGAATCGTATGCTTCGATTGCCGGCCTGGACGTGATCGAAGACGGCGCCGCTGCTACCCTGACCGGTCTGTAATTCCCTAGCGCAAGGATGCGCACATATTCGGAGAATCGTCGTGGACGAACTCAAGAAGCAAGCGGAAGAGTTGGGCATTGAGGTCGATGGCCGCTGGAGCGAGAAGCGCATTCAGTCCGAGATCGACAAGGCGCTGGGTGAAGATCCGAAGCCTGAAGTATCGGCCATGACCCTGACCAACCTTACCGCGAACCCAATGAAGCGCTACGGCCTTGCTGCTGGCGGCTCTGTTGAGCTGACTGAAATGCAAATGGCTGACGAGCAGTTCATGAAGCGAATCATGCGCGGCGTTGAAACTGGCGTTATGAGTCTCAACTAAGGAAAATACCATGACCGAGATCAGAAAGGCTGCAAGCCATCCAGATGTAGAACGCCCAAGCAATGAAGATCTTGTATCGATGGCGTCAGATATTGTTCAGGCAATTGAGATGTGCGGCGCTAGTCCAGAGCTAACCCATGCGGTTACTCTGGCGAGCGATCTTGTGTCGTACCTGAAAAAGCCTGAGCGCTAGATATGAGCATCCAAACGGACTTTGAGGCGCGGTTCGCAAGTGCCAACCCGGCGATTGTTTGGGTTGAGGCCATTGCCTCTACTTGGACTTCGTACACCTGCCTCGCGTACAGCGACAGCACCAAGGAGGCGATCCTTAACCTGATCGCCCACCTGTTGACGCTGGACGCACTTCCAGGCACCGGATCGGCCCGTACAGCCGAAAGCAAGTCTGTGGGCAGCGTGTCTGTCTCATACGGCACATCGACCACCACAAGCCAGTGGGCGAGCTTCTTCAACACGACCCGTTACGGCCAGACGTATTGGCTGCTGACTGGTCGTCAAGTTGGGGCGCGCTTCGTATGACTCCCAAGGAAACGCTTGCGCTGGTAGAGGCGCAGCTTTCCGCCATGGAGCAGGCTAAATCGATGTCGGTAAAAGTTGGCCTGCCTGCTGGCGAGTCTGCCACAAGCAAGGCCTACACTGACGACACGGCAACAGGCCCGGCGCCGACTGTTCTAGAGGTCGGCATCTGGCACGAATACGGAACGCAGTTCGTCGAGCAGCGTTCATTCCTTCGCGGGCCACTTGATGCAAAGTCCGGGGAGATGGAAAAGGTTCTTGAGTCTCAGTTCAATCTAGTGCTTGAGAAAGGGTTGGCGGTTGACGTGGCCCTAGGTCGTGTCGGTCTAGCGGCCAGGAACATCAGCGTTGGCGCGTTCCGCACTCGGGGTTATGGTGTGTGGGCTGACATCACAGCGGCCACCAAGGCGCGCAAGGGATCGTCAGGCGTGCTGATCGACACCGGGCTTCTTCGCAGTTCAATAACTTGGGTGGTGGAATAATGCTTCCTGACATGTCCGACGTTCTGACGGAGTGGTCGCAGCCTGTGAAGCTGAAGACCGTTAGCGTCACGACCATTGATTTCGTCGAGACTGAAACGATCGTATCCGCCGACATCATGGCCGTGGTGCAACCGGCTGACCCGGAAAAGCTGAACGTGGATCAGATCGATTTCTCTCTGGAGTACATCCAGGTTCACAGCGTGAGCCCTATGGCGATCAATCAGTACATCGAATGGAATGGCCGAGACTTCAAGCTGGTGCCGTTCCGCAAGGGCTATGGCCAGTACGGCTATGTCGAAGTGGTAGGCGAGGAAACTAAAATCCCGCTGCTGGTGCCGACGCCATGAGTGATCCCGTACTGGTTAACTTGGCGCGATTCGTGCGCGATCTGCTTCCGCACCCTGAGAATTACATAAAGCTCGGGCGGCAGAACTTCGACCGACAGCACTTTGAACAACCCTACATAGTCGTTGACTCGCTGGCCGGCGACGTTCCCCTGTGCAGCTCTGAGCAATACGATGGCACCGCAGAAGAGATGACGTACAGCGAGCGTGTATCGCGCCTGTGCACCTTCGACTTCTACGGGGCTACCGCACACGCGCTGTGCCGTAACTTCAGGCTGCTAGCGCGCTCCCAGGCATCGCTTGAGCTGCAAGAGTCGCTAGGCATCACCGTCTGGCACCCTGGCGCAGCAACCGACGTTAAATCGCTCACCGGTCAACAATACGGCGAACGTATGCAACTGGAATGCCAAGTCAATTACAGCCCTTCACTCGTTGTTGATATACTCCGTATCGACACCGCACAACTTCGCATAATCGGCGAGCGAGGTTTGATCTATGAGCAGTAACGCTTTCCGCCGCGAACCGACACTGAGGATTTTCTAAATGGCCGACATCAGCCAAGTCGTAAACGTTGCGCTAATCCCGGAGTCGCAGCTTGCGAGCCGAGATTCGATGAACCTGATCGCGGTGATGACGAGCGAAGAAGGTGTTATCACCAGCGCTGAACGCTATCGCATGTACAAGACTGCGAAAGAGGTTGAGGCCGATTGGGGCACCGCTTCCGCTGCGACCGCCTACGCCAACACCGTCTTTGGCACCAAGCCGAACGCAATCAACTTCGGCGGCTCTCTGATCATTGGTCTGCACCGGGCGACCACTGAGAACGTCGCGGCATCGGCGGCAACCTTGCGCAGCCGTCAATTGATCGAAGCCACGGTTATCTCTCAGCTTCAGAGCATCACAGACGGCAGCTTTGACATCAGCGTTGATGGCACTCCTGTTGTAGCTTCTGCGCTCGACTTCAGCTCAATCACCACGCTTGATGCAGTGGCGACACTGCTTGATACCGCAATCGCTGGCGCGACCGTCGCGCACGATAACGGCTACATCACCGTTACCAGTTCGACGACTGGCGTCCTCAGCTTGCTTACCGTCTTCACCCCTGGCGTTGCCGGCACATTCGTTGGCGAGATCCTCGGCATGACCGCAGGTTCTGGCTCGGTCCTGACCCAGGGTGCCGCCGCTGTAGTTCTTCCGGTTGAAACTAAGGTTGAATCGCTGTCGGCACTGAACGCCCTTATTAACTTCCGTGGTGCCTGTTTCATTGACCTGATGCTGGACGCCGAAGTTGACGACGTGGCGGCATGGGCTCAGGCCAATCAGAAGATCCTTTACAACGTGTTCACCGGATCTTCGTATCTGGCCGTAATCCCTGCAAACCCTGTGTGGGCAGTGAAGCTTGCAAGCCAAACCAGTTTCCGCAGCCTGTACAGCAAGTCAGGCAACCGCATGTTGGCAGCCTCCTACATGGCGCGCACGCATACGGTGAACTTCAATGCCGAGAACTCGGCGATCACCATGCATCTGAAAACCCTGTCGGTGCCTGCTGAAGACTACTCGCCTACCGAGATCGCAGCGGCTTACCGCGTCGGTCTGGATCTGTACACCACGATCAAAGACGCACCGGTTGTGCTGACCAGCTACGCCAACGACTTCGTTGATAACGTGTACAACATCATCGCGTTCATCGACGCCGTACAGACCGACATGTTCAACGTGCTGAAGGCGACCGGGACCAAGATCCCACAGACCACTCGCGGCGTGAATCAGTTGGTGGCTCAGGGTGAGAAAACTACTCGCGGCTTTGTCCGTGCTGGCGTGTTCGCTCCTGGTACTTGGTCGAGCCCCGACACCTTCGGCGACATCAACACGTTCAATCGCAACATCGAGCAGTTCGGTTTCTACTGGCTCGCTGGCCTGCTGAAAGATCAGCCACAGGTTGACCGCCAACAGCGCAAGTCGCCGGTATTGCAAGCAGCCGTCAAGAACTCGGGCGGCATTCATTCGGTCGAAATTTTGATCAACTTCAATCTCTGAGGGCGTGACCTATGAGCGTTATTACACTGGCTGCTGATAGCACCACGTTTATCATCAATGACCATGCCTTTACCTCTTTGGCCGAGGGTGATTATCTGACGCTTACATTTCCTAACGCGTCAACCTCGCGAGTTAACTCGTCTGGCGGCGGTGTGACCATCTCTCACCGCGTGGATAAGGATGTATGCGACATCGTTGCAAGGGTTGAGAAGTACGGCCCAGACGATATATTCATGCAAGGCCTGCTGAACGCTGAGTCTCCAGAGGTTCTTAACGGATCGGCAAAAGAGTCTTACACGGCAGACGGCACGCCAAGCGTCGAAAGCTATACGCTTGAAGCTGGTAGCTGCACAACTCAGCCGACCCAAACCAAAAACAACCAAGACGGGAATGCGATGATGGAATACACCATCCAATTCCGCACTGCGAAACGGAGCCTGTAACGTATGACCAGAGAAGACCAGCGCAAGAAGGCATTGGAAAACATCCGTGCTGTGTACGAGGACGGCGAGGCCGAGATCAACGGCCGTAAGTATCGCTTTCTGAAGATGCAGCACGTATCGCGCCGCAAGGTGTTCGCCTACTACACGTCGATCCAGCGCCAGCTTCAGCTTGAGGACTTCAGCTTTCTCGACAGCACCGGGTTTGCCGGCGTCGAGGAAGTCATGTGGAACAGCATCACCTTCGACGGCGCGCTGATCAGCAAGCTACGCGACCATTGGGAGGAAGTGCCAGAGGACTACGTTAGCCTTGTGGCGACTGCAATGGGGGTCATGTCGTACCCTTTTTTGCGCGCGTCAGGTATCGCCTCAGCATCCGTGGAAGAGACGCAAGCGAAGACTACATCCTCGAAACCAATGTAAGCGGCGAGCGGATGGCGATGTTCTCTCTGTCGAAGGCCGGGTATGGAAGCCTGGCCGAGATTGAGCAGTGGGATACGGACCAGTTTCTAGACGCCATTGAGTTCGAACAAATAACCGCCGACATACAGGCGCATAAGTCGAGGCCTGCCTAAATGGCGATCGTCAGCGAATTAGTATCCAGGTTCAGTTTTGTAGGCTCCCTGGCGCCTCAGAAGGAATTCAACGAGAACCTAAAGCTGTCTGTTGCCCTTCTGGCTGGCGTAGGTACTGCGCTGATAGGGGCGGCAGGCGGATTGTTTGCGTTTGTGGCATCGAACACAACGGCGGCTGATGCGCTGACCGACATGAATGCCGAGACGGGCATTGCGGTTGAGCGGATTCAGGAGCTTGGCTTTGCTGCTGAGCTTTCCGGTTCCAGCCAGGAAGCCATGTCTGCCAGCCTATCCGGTCTGTCTAAGGTGGCTGGTGATGCTGCTCGTGGGCTCGGGCGCGGGCGTAAGGCGTTCGAAGACCTCGGGATTAGCGTCAAGGATGCAGGCGGCAACGTGAAGACGGCAGACGTTCTGTTTGGCGAGCTTGGTGATTCATTTCGTAGACTTGGCACGGATGCTGCTACTCAAAAGTCGATCATCGCATCACTCGGCCTTGACCCGTCCACGCTTCAACTGTTGAACGCTAGCAGTGAAGAGGTCGAGCTGTTGACCATGCGCGCCCGCGAGCTTGGCATTGTCACGACTGAGCAGGCTGAAGCCGCTGCTGAATTCCAGGACGCCTTGGGCGTGTCGAAGTTCGCCGTCACTGCGCTGAGTCAACAGGTAGCCGTGGGCCTGGCCCCGACCATGACAGCCATCACAAACAAGTTCACAGACTTCCTTGTTGCGAATCAGGACGTTATCAAGAAAGGGATCAACGTATTTAGCGAGGCGATCCTTGCTGCGTCTGGATTCGTCACGCGGATGGCTCCTGTGCTTGGCATCCTGGCTGCCGGATTCGTTATCGCCAAGGTTGCCGCGCTCGGGTTCTCCGGCGTTATGAGTATCATCCTGTCGCCCGTTGTGCTGATCACCGCCGCTATCGTCGGCCTTCTCCTGATCATTGACGACCTGATCGTAGCCTTCAATGGCGGGAAGTCCGTTATCGCTGACTTCTTTCAGGAGTTCTTCGGCATCGACATTGTGCCGATCATGCAGGGGATCGTTGACGGGTTTAAGTGGATGGTCCAATCATCCTTGGCGATCCTTCAACCATTCTTCGATGCGTTCTCAAGCCTGTTTGACGCAGTGATCATGGCGTTCACTGGCGACTGGGAAGGTGCGCTTTCGGCTCTGCTGGATGCGTTCAACTCTGTAGGCGCCGGTATCCGCGATATTTTCCTCGGGCTATTCGATTTCATTGGTACGGCGTTCAGCCAGATCCTTGCCGGGATCAAGTCGGCTGCGACCTCGATCCTTCCTGATTGGGCGGTTGACCTGATCAGCTCGGGTGGTTCTCCTGCCGATGGTCAGGACGGAGCAGATGGAGCCAATGGTTCAAGCGGTAATAATGGCGCCGATGGCAAGAATGGTGAAAATGGCGCTGGAAGTATCGGTAGCGGTGGCGGGCAAGACCCATGGGACGTTCCGACAATGACGCCGAACCAGGCTGTGGCTATAGGCGGCGCAGTAAACAACACCAGTTCGAACACCAGCAACATCGAGCAGAAGAACGATATCAAGATTTACAGCAACGATCCAAAGCAGGCTGGCGCCGCAGTGGATGACGCACTACAGAGCCAGATGCGCAACGCCAAGACCCAGGCCAATCGAGGTGGAAGATGATCAAGGAATACATGGCTGGCCAGAGCCAGGCGCTTGAATCGTCTTCTACTGAAGAGGTCGGGATTGGCGGGTTTATGCTGTTCGCTCGGGTGAGCGATTCGACGGCCTATGAAACTCAGGCGCCAACATCTGTGGTCGAGGACGGAAGCTTTGCCGGAGACCACCTGATTAATTCGCCGATCACCCTGAACATCAGTGGCGACGTGTCGGACATCTTCCTGAATCCGCCCGCCAATACAGCCACAGCAAAAAGAGTGCCAACTGTAGGCAAAACCGAATCCTTCTTGCCTTCGCGCACGCCGTCGCAGATTCAAAGGGTCGCCAAGATAGTCAACACAGCACGGGATCGATTCAAGGCGATCGACGAACGGATTAAGCTCGGCACACCGGCAACTGAGTTCAGCGGAAACAAGTCGCTGGGTAAACCGATTCGCGAGCAGTTCATTGACTTCATTGAGTCGATTCACTACGGCAAGCAGTTGATATCAATATCCATGCCATACCGCACGCACGACAGCATGGCGATTACTGGCGTGACGATCACGCGGGATAACCAGCGCAACGCGCTGACCTTCTCGTTGACTGCGCAAAAGTTCCGCATTGCAAAGACTATCTTCGCCAACATATCGAGCTTCTATAAGGCTCCGGCGCCAGCGGTGAAGAGTCAGACGGCGGGCGTATCTGACAAGGGGGTTCAGTCTCCAACCTCCGATTCGACGCCAGGATCTAGCGCCGGCCAGAAGAAAGAGAAGTCCGTGCTGTCCTCAATTTTCGGCAGGAGCTGACATGGCCTTTCAGATCGTAAACATCACCGACGAGCCACGTCAGCGTCACGTTCTGCTTGTGGGTGACGACGAGATTATCCTTGTCCTGAACTACTGGGAGGTCGCGCAGTTCTGGTCGTTCGACGTGACGTATCGGAACGAATCCTATTATGGGTTCATGCTGAGCCTTGGGGTTCTGCACATCCAGGTGCTGAACTGGCCTTTCGATTTCTTCGTTAGCAACACGGACACCAGCGGCATCGCGCCTTTCCGCTTGGGCGACTTCGCTGAAGGCCGGTCTGAACTCTACTTTGTGAGCGCCGAAGAGATGCAGGAGTTGCGAGGTCTTGAGGTTCCCACTTGACATTACGTCAACACGGCCCGAACCTATGCATGCGCACTGACGCGCATACAGGGAAAAGACCATGACCTACATCACCGATACCCTCGCCAAAGACGAAACCCTAATCGCTACCGGTTCCATTTCAAAATGGAGCCTGTTTCACGTTTACTTCGCGGCGCTGCTGTTCGCAATCTCAGTCGTACTCCTGCCGCTAACCGGACTTCTCCTGCTTTATGCATGGCTGAAGATCCGCAGCACTGAGATGGGAGTGACCTCGAAACGGGTTATCCGCAAGTCAGGCGTTATCATGCGCGACACTTCCGAGATACGCCTGTCCAAAGTCGAATCCGTGAGCGTCAACCAAGGCATCCTTGGCCGCATGTTCGGATATGGCACCGTGACCATCGTTGGTACTGGCGGCAATGGCGCGGTGATGAAAGGTGTTCGTGATCCGCTGGCGTTCCGCGCGCGGGTTGATGAAGCGGCTGATGCGCAGCGTATCAACGAATGGCCAAGCAATATGACATTCCCTGAAAACAGCGACACCATCCGTAGCGCGCCACGCCAATTCTTCAAGCAAGGCGGTGCAGCATGAGCAGGATAGATTGGGCAAAAGCACCTGAATGGGCAAACGCAGTAGTAGCCTCAATGTACGGACAAGAGTTCTACGTCTCGCAGTTCGGAGGCATCTCTGCGCGTCAGCTGGTTGGTTATTCCGAAGTTGACCGCTATCACAGCGCCGACATGATCAAGCCTCACGACTGGACGCTTGTAACTACCCGCCAAGCGCCATGGACTGGCTCAGGCCTGCCTCCAGTCGGTACGGTGTGCGAGTACAGCCTTACCAATGGTGGAGTCTGGCACGAATGCACCGTTAAATACGTGCTATCGAATGGTCGCCAGTTGGTGGCCGACTGCGCCGGCAACCCGGAAGTTGAGGCAGTGCTTCACACCAATACTTGCCAGTTCCGCACGCTACGAACGCCTGAGCAGATCGCAGAGGAAGAGCGGGAGAAAGATTGCCTGGCCATGCTTGATATAATCAAGAAATCACCTTGGGGTATGACGGCAGGTCCTCATGAGGTAATTGCACTGCTGCGTGATGCTGGCTACCGAAAGCAACCAAAGGAATAACCAGTGACAGAACGGTTTCTGCGAGACTACAGACTCACAGTCGGACTCGGCTCGCAGGCCGTTACGGTCTTGCCACCTTTTCGAATCGCGTTCAGCGTTGATAAGAGTGACAAGTCCGACCTCAACAAAGCGACCATCAAGGTATACGGGCTCAACCCGGACAAGCGTAAACGTCTTGTCCGGGATGGTCTTCGTGATGGTCACTTTCCCGTCCAGCTCGATGTTGGATATCAGGGCAAGCTAGAAACCATTTTCCGTGGCTCGGTTGATCTGGCCGGTAGTACCCGCGAGGGCGCCGACTTCATCACGACCATGGAATGTCTCGACGGCGGCTCGGACTTCCTGTTCAGCTTCGTCAGCGCTGCTGTGATCGGAAAGCAGGCGGCCTTCGACGCCATCCTTGAATCAATGCCAAACACCGCCAAGGGCAAGATCGGTGCCATGGGTGAGGTAACTCGCCCCAAGGTTCTGGTTGGTAACTCTATGGCCGTGGCCAACGAGATGCTTGACCCTGGCCAGCGGATGTTCATCGATAACGAGCGCCTGAACGTACTCAAGGGTGATGAGGTCGTATCGTCGTTCGTTCCTGTTATCACGGCTGAATCTGGCCTTCTGAATACCCCTACCACTGAGAAGCGCGAAGACCCCAAGAAGAAAAAGGAAGAGGGCGAGAAAAAGGAATCCAAGAGCCCGAAGGAAGAGAAGACCAAGAACGACATAACCGTTTCGACCATGCTCAACCCAGCCGTAAAGGTAGGTGGTCTGTTCAAGCTGGTATCCGTCACCGCCCCGCACACGAACGGCATCTACAAGTGCACGCTGATCACCTACAGCGGCGACACTGACGGGAGCGACTGGACCATGACGATTGCCGGCGTTATCGCCCAGAACTACACGGTGCCGCGATGACGCAGAAGAAAGAAGAACTCACGGACGTAATGAATGATTCGCTGATCACTGCATTGGCGAACACTCACACGATCCTGATCGGTCGCATCGAGAACGTAGGCGCTACCACAATCGACGTACAGCCGGTTATCCAGCGCGTTGTGGACGGCAACAACATCAGCCTACCGATATTCCCTAAGGTTCCTCCTGTGTTCCTCCAGGGCGGTACAAGCTACGACGCGCATCCTATTGCCGTCGGTGACTACTGCCTTCTGCTGGTCAATGAGCGCTGCTTTGACCGATGGTACATGGGCGAGGACGGGCTACCTCCGCTTGAGATGCGCATGCACGACTACAGCGATTGCTTCGCGCTGGTCGGCGTCAATCCTGCATCAATGGCAAAAACCATACCAACTACGATTGAGCGCTTTGGTGACTCGACGGTAACTGGCGCCTGGATTCACGCAGGCAGCTACGATCTGACCGGCCCGCTCACTGTAACCGGCGACACCACGACCATAGGAAACACCGATTCGACCACCTACTCCGTTGCTGGAGCGCCAGGCTGGACCGGCACGTTTGCTACCGGCGACTCGCGAACCGTAACCGTTGTTGCTGGACTGATCACAAACGTCGCATAACGCGCTAGAATGTCGGCATAACTATTGCAGGTGACATCATGCGAGTATCTGGATTAGACACTGACGGCGATTGGCGGTTTGGTCGTGGCCTTGCGGTCTACGTGTCGAACGCTGAAGCCGTGCGCCAGAACGTTGTGACCCGCATCCGATCCTTCGCCTCTGACTTCTTCCTTGACGTAGACGCCAACATCGATTGGATCGACCTATTGGGCCGTCGTGGCACTGAGGGCGAAGTCCTTCGCGCCGTTGAGCGCACGACCCTGGCGACCGAAGGCGTCACCACCATCACACAACTCGAAATCGACGTTAACCGGGCAACGAGAAAAGCGACCATCATGCTTTCTTTTGGCACGATCTTTGACGAAGAGTTCTCAGAAGAGATTGTAATCTGATGCCAGGACCAACTATCGACGCGAGCGGAATCCAGATTCAGAGCTTTGAAGAGGTCTTCACAGAGCTTGCTGATGGATATCGCACGATCTACGGGCAAGACATCAACCTAGCCCAGGAGAGCCCGGACGGCCAGCGTGTAGCCATTGAGGCTAAAGGCCGTAGCGACATGCAGGCTTTCGGTCTGTCAGTCGCCAACAACTTCGACCCTGACTTTGCTCGCGGCCTGTCACTGGCAAAGATCGCCAAGCTGTCGGCTGTATTCCCGCGCCCTGCCACGCGCTCGACGTGGGATCTGTCAGTAGTCACCACGCGAGATCTGACGCTACCTGTCGGCTACCAGATTTCCGATGACCTCGGGCAGCTTTGGGAGCTTCCTGCCGCCGTCGATCTGTTCACTGGTACAACTGCGATCACCTTCAACTCTTCAGACTTCGGATCTGTCACCGGACTGGCTGGCGCTGTGTTCACGCCGATCACTGTGGTGCTTGGCGTGTCCGGATTCACCGCTGCCGTAAACGCAGTCCCAGGCAAAGACGAAGAGACGGACGAAGAGTTCTATCAGAAGCGTAATCGAAGCCTTGAAAATCCTGCATTCTCAACAACTGGCATGCTTATTGCGCGCCTTCTAAACACAGCTGGCGTAACTGATGCCTACGTGTACGACAACGATACCGACGTTTACAGCGCGTTGTGGGATCTTGACGCGCATAGCATCTGGGCCATAGTCGAAGGCGGCACCATCGATGACATCATGGAAGTCATGCTGAAGTTCAAGACGGGCGGCGCAGGCATCAAGGGCGCAATCGAGGCGGACATTCCAGAGGCGCTAACTAGGCCTGATGGAAGTACGTTCGTGATCAGCCAGAAGCGCCGCTTTGATCGCCCGGTGGATGTTCCTGTTTATGTCTCGCTGACCGCAACAAGGGATAACCCGCTTGAACCGTTAGACCTTGACCTGATCAAGCAGAAGATCGCGGCGTACAAGTTCTACATCGGCACGCCATTGCAGGCCGGGTTTCTCTACTCGCCCGCGTATACCGCTGGCGACAACTTCGTCCTGACCGACATCCTTGTGAGCGTTGACAACATCACGTTCACTGACGGCGAGATCGAGCCAGTAGCGGGCGCAAAGTTCAGCCTGGTCGTGGCGAACATCGGCATCACTGAGGTCGTCTAATGAGCCTCATCGACGAGACGACGCTACTCCTGATCAAACAGTATTGGGAGAAGGACAAGGCTAAGGCAGAGATTGCGCTAAAGGCCGCATCGTGGGAGACGGTGCGCGCCTTCCTTGCGTCACTGGATGATGCGTTCGATCTTGATCTTGCGGTTGGCGCGCAGCTTGATGTTCTTGGTCGTATTGTTGGCATCAGCCGCTCTGTGCCTGAGGTCATCCCAAAGGTCTATTTCGGCTTCAGCATCAACCCGACAAACGAAGGGTTCGCTGACAGGTTTAATTCGCTTCGCATCGGCGGTCCGTTCTTCGATAAGTTCTCGTCTCCGTTCACCGACCTACAGCTAAACGATAACGACTATCGGTTTTTTATCAGGGTCAAGGCTTCTCTAAACTGGGCATCTGCTTACATGTCGAGCGATGAGAGAATCAGCATTCAGGATGTGGTGCTTGCCGCTTTCGAGGGCCAGGCATACGTCATTGATAACCTTGATATGACCCTAACGCTTTACGTGTCGCCAACTGTCAGCACTGATAGATTAAGGTTGATACGCGCTCTTAACCTTCTTCCAAAGCCACAGGCTGTACGGTACAAGGTTGTTATCCAATCACAGCCGGGGGAATCGTTCGGCTTCTCAAATAACGTTTTGTCGCGTGGATTCGCTGACAAATTTGATCCGTTGCGCCAGGGCGGTTACCTGGCCAGGAAGGTGATCTAATGGCAAAAATTATTCGGTACAACGGTAATCTTGTTCCTTTCGCCTCGGCATCGCTAGGGACTGAGCGAACGGTCTTCGGCGATGTCACGCAGGCCGACGACATCACCAGTCAATACACGGCTGATTTCTTGCGCGGCTGGGGTATCGTTGGGCCATCCGATCAGCCAACGCTTCAGGATTTTAACGCAGTCTCTTATACGCACGGGCAGATCCTGGCGTACCTGCATCAGGTCGGCGTGCCGGAATATAACGCCGCCCAGGAATACCATATTGGCAGCTTCGCCAATGTGAGCGGTGTGCTTTACGTTTCGATCACCAACAGCAACACTGGCAACGATCCAGCATCGTCGCCGAGCCAATGGAAGGCGCAAACTCAGAATGGACTATCGCGCTTCACTGCTAGCGGCAGTTTTACCGTGCCCGCTGGTGTTACACAGATCTTTGTCAGCGGCTGCGCGAGCGGCGCGGGAGGTGGCAGTGGCGCCTCTAACAGCGGTGGACAATCCTCGCTAGTGGGTGGCGGTGGCGGTGGTGGCGGCGGGGCTGGCCAAAGTATTGCGGTTACTCCGGGGCAAGTTATCAATATCACATTGGGGCCAGCTGGAACCGGGGGGGAAGGGCCGGTCACCTCTGGCGCTGGTAGTACAGGGACTTCTGGGGCGAATGCCGTTATCGGTTCTCTGATCACGCTGGCTGGTGGATCTCCGGGTGGCGGTGGCGGTGCCGTGACAAGTAACGCCATTGGCGGCGGCGGGGCTGGCGGGTCGGCTGGAGCGGGCTCGCCTGCTGGCGGGGCAGGCTCCGATGGTAACTACGCGGGCACAGGTGGGGGGGGGGCGTCTTGTCCATTCGGCGGTGGCGGTGCGAACGGGCGTGCTGCCATTAGTACGGCGAATGCAAACGCAGCAGGGACCGGCTCCGGGTTTGGATCAGGTGGCGGTGGTGGCGGTGGTGGGTATGGCTCAGCGTTGGCACAATATGGCGGGTCTGGTGGTGCTGGCGCCCCCGCAATCGTAATTATCGAGTGGTGATCAGATGAGTGAAGTACGCAACTACGCAATAATCAACATGACGACCGGGATCGTTGAAAACGTTGCACTTTGGGACGGCGAAACCCCGTGGGCGCCACCGGAGGGCTATGATGCGATTCAGTCAGACACGGCGTGGATTGGCTGGCGGTATGCTGACGGCGCGTTCACTGCGCCGCCAGAGCCAGAAGTTCCACCGCCAACAGATGAGGAGGTTTCAGTAGCCAATATCGCAAAGTTGCAAAGCTCGGCGCAGCTCGCGTCCGCTCAAAAGGCCGGTCTTTCTGAGCGCGTTGGCACACTTCAGGACGCAATCGAACTTGACATGGCTACGCCAGAAGAGGTCGTAGAACTTCCTGTCCGTCAATCGCAATTGTTGGAGTGGAAACGCTACGCGGTTTACCTTGGCAGAGTAACAAGTCAGGAAGGATGGCCGCCAGAAGTTGATTGGCCAGTCCAGCCAACGGAAGGCATGGACCTAACAGTTTCTGCTACGGTCCCGGAGCAGATGTGACTCGCGCAACCTGCTTCAGCATGCTGGCGCTGTCCGTCGCGATCTGGAATTTCGTCCAGCATCGCGACATCAGTGCGAACATGTACATTGCGGCCCTCATGGTGATCCAAGGGGTTCGCTATGTTCCCGACGAAACTCCGTCCAAACATTGGGACCGTGTGGCTTTGCTCTGTACTATACTGAGTGTGGCCATATGCCTGTTTTCGGTGTATGGATTATCTGAAGGCTTCCAATGGGGCAGGCCGAAATCATGGTAGGAGAGAATATGGCCGATGGACTGACTAGCGCGGGGGCTTCGTTGGCTGTCGGCGGGGCTGGTATCACGTTCGCGAGCATGTTGCCGGGAGTTGATCTTCAGGCGGTGATTGGATCGTTCGGCGGGGCGTTCTTCTTCATTCTGTTCGCGAAGGATATCAGCGCCTGGCAGCGTGCGGGCTATCTGATTGTGGGGTGGATCGGCGGTTACTTCGGTGCCGCCGAACTTTTATCACTGGCCTGGACGCAGACGGCGGGATTTTCTTCGTTCGTTGCGGGTCTATTCTGTGTGGCCATCGGCATTAGTTTGATCGAGGCGTTTCAGACAGGCAAGCCGCCGAGATGGTTGCAGTGGGTCATTAACCGCTTTCTCGGCAAACGGGAGACGGATAATGGTTGATTCATTTGACTGGGCTGTTGCCCATTGGACGCAGATCAAGGCGCTGTTACAGGCCTTCTTCTGTGGTGGCATTGCTTTCGTGATTGCCTTCAAGTATCAGCGTGGCGATTCCAGCTATCACTTTCTGCCAAGCCTCTGCGCGTTCGGCCTTGCTTCGTTGCTGGCTCAGCAGTGGTTATCTGTCATGGGTGAGATCCTTCTCCACAACACATGGCAGGAAGTATCTATCTACAACACCCTTACATTTGCGTTCCTGTTCGTTCTGATTGTCCGGGCGAAGGGTAATGTTGCGCGGATGTTCCATCGTTACGGAAGCAAGGGGCAAGCCAGATGAAGATTTCAGCCAATGGCATTGCTGTACTCCACCACTTCGAAAGCTGCCGGCTGTCAGCGTATCCAGACCCAGGAAGCAAGGATGGTAAGCCGTGGACTATTGGATGGGGCCATACAGGGCCAGAGGTTCATTCGCGCCTTGGCTGGACTGAGGCGCAGGCTGACGCTGTATTCGTTAACGACCTTGAGAAGTTCGAAGTCTCGGTATCCAAGCTGGTTAGTGTTCCGCTGACACAAGGCCAGTTTGATGCTCTGGTGTCGTTCCAATACAACACCGGTTCGCTTGGCACATCAACGCTTCTGAAGATGCTGAACGCCAAGGACTACGCGGGCGCACAAGGACAGTTCAAGCGCTGGAACAAGAACGACGGCAAGGTCATGCGTGGGCTAACTCGCAGGCGCGCAGCAGAGGAAGCTTTGTTTGCTGGAAAGTCAGGCGCTGACGCTATCAAGATCGGCGCGGCTGCCGAATGAACATCCTCTACGGCTACGTAGCTGCCTTCCTGATAGGCGCAAGCGGCGCCTGGTACATCCAGGGGATTCGCTGGGACAACGATGTGGCGTCGATCAGTCTTGCGTCGTCACAAGCTACTGTCGCAGCCGTGGACGCCATCAACGCAGAAATGACCAAGGCCCGCGCAGAAACTGAATCCTTCCGCGCAACCTTAATCGAATACAAATCAGGTGCAGAACGTGAAATCAGTGATCTTGAGCGCCGTGTTACTGCTGGCCCTGAGCGGCTGTACATCAAGGCCAAGTGTCCCGCTAGTGTGCCCGCCACTGGAGCCGATGCCAGCAGAACTGGTGCCGGAGCCGCAGAGCTTGACGCCGATTCTCAGAGAGCTTATTTCAGACTCGAAAGGGGAATAGCTGAGCAGTATTCGCTGCTTCAGCTATGCCGGTCTGAGTTGTGGAAGAGAAGCGCTAAGTGATCTAGACAAGGATTTCGAACGGAACCTGTCCTATGATGTTGTCGCCTTCAAATCTCTGGCTTGGCACTCCGAGCCAAAGGATCTTTTTACCATCAAGAAAAAGAAAGCCAGAGCCGTCAGGAGAGATTCTGCTTTGTAGTCGATGCGTCACATGCTCAAGCTCAACAGACTCAACGCCCATAGCCGTGCAAATCGCCCGCATGACAAGCTCGTTCTGCTTGCTTACAAGCCCTTTAGCAAAACTTTCTCTTATCTCCTTCGAAATCTGTTCGCTCACTTCTCTTTCCTCATCCGCGCCTGGCGGATCTTTGAACAGCGTTGATGGTTGCCTTGGCTTCTCTGCTTCCCGCATATGTTGCAGGATGAAGGAAAGTCAGGGCAGTTTTCCTTGAGCTTGCCGGGGATCTTGGGTGTCATGGCGACACCTTCAGGCCGAGAAGAACATCGCTTACAACCTCCCATAGGCGTGACGGTGCCCACTGGAAGCGATCGAAGTCAGTATCTGGAGCTACCCCACATCGGCAGGACGAATGAGCGCCATCCAGATACTCGCCGCGCTTTGCCATGATCGTGGCCACTCGCCCATCGCCGCCCGGTTCAGTGCGGTGATAGTCGTAGGCCTGAGTGTTGTAGTCATTGCCTGCAGAGATCCAATAAACACCATCAGGAATCATGTTTGCGCAACCGTCTGGTGTCCAAGGGCGGCCACCGCCAGCAGTGCGCATGCCTTCATGGAGATAGAGAACAAAGTCGCCATCATCATGGCGTTCCATTTCGAACGCATGGTTGATTTGAGTGCCGACGATCACCCGAGACGTGAAGTTGAATCGGTGGTCATGGATGGCCGAGTGTTCAAAGCAAGCGCGGCGCGGAAGCTCAGGATGCCATACGTGCAGCCGTTGATTGCCTTCCAGCTGGACCTGAACAAACCCAAGGCCGTGCAGTGTGATTTTGTCGGTCATTACATCATCAATGATCATGCTTGCTTCCCCCGCAGCGCCTGAATATCCCGCGCATTCTCCAGAACATCGATAATGGACTTGATCCCTTCTGCCTGAGCTGGCGGCTTGTTGCCCATGGCTCGGCGTAGGTTAGTAAGGATCGGGCCTAGGCTTAAATCGCCACGGCATGACTCGATCATTTCTCGGGCGAACGCTACGCCCTGGCGGAAGCCATAGCCGTCTTTTCGCTGAGTGGTCATAGCTCGCCCTCATCATCAAAGTCTGTCGGGGTTCCAGCCTTGGCCAGCGCAATAACCTTCTCGGCTTTTTCCAGCAGTTCTGGATACTGATCATTCCAGTTTTGCTTGTAGGCCTTGGCCAGCAGTTCTTCGATCATCAGAAGCATTTGTGGCGCAGTTCGAATCAGGTAGGCGTTAGCCCAAGACTCATCGCCGATCACGTACTTGATGCCGTTGTGATCCATTGCGCCAAGATTCGCAACGCCAAGGTAGTCGCCGTCTCGCTCGATGCAGATCGAGTAGTCCTCGCGATCCACCAGCCACTCTTCTTTTGTGTGGTTACTCATGACTCCGCCTCGCTAACAATGACTTTCTCAGTGAAGCGCGACGGATACCAATCGCAAACTTCGTCGGCTGGGATGTGACCAAACATCAGGGTGCAGCGTCGGCAGTGGTTGCAGTCGGAACAGGTCTTGCCCTCTGGTAGATTCATGCCGTCATCCTTTGCACGTCGGCGGTATGGCTCGCGCTCGCTCATGGCTTCACCTCGACCTTGCGATAGCCAGCGTCATACAGAAGACCGGCAGAGCGTGGTGTTACCTTATCGAATGACGTGTTGCACATATCTTCGATAGCCTTCTCGCGCTCTTCGGCGGCTAGCTGGGCTGGGGTGCGGAGAGGCCGGAATGCTCCGGGGCGTGCCTGCTCTACCTGAATGGTCGCAATGTTTTCGTTGCGAGCTTTGAAGGTGAAAGCGGCGACCTGCCCAACGCTGTCGTTGAAGTAGGCGATGATCGTAACGTGGTCGCCATCTTTCAGGTCTGGATGCCAAGGATCATCATGGCATCCAGCACCAGCTCCGTGGAATTCGCACACGGTGCCGACTGGCGGCGGCCCTTCGCCTGTCCATGGCTCTGGTTTAACCTGCTGAAACTGGATTGAATTGCGCATGTGGTTGTGGCGTGTTTCGCCAGTTCCGCCACCGTAAACGTATGGGCGACTATCGCCAACGATCATGTATGATTTTTCGCCGAACCATACTTGATTGATGCTGCCGGATACAATCAAGCCGTGCCCGATAGCCCAATCTGGCGAAGTACTCCAATCGATCTGTGTCATGGTCTTATCCCTCGGTCTTTGTCGTTAATTAGTGGAATTCAACTGCGCCAGCGTCGGCCGCCATCTCAAAGGCTGCGCGCCATTCAAGATATTTCTCATAGAACCAAGTCGGCTGATCTATGCTGTCGCTATGCGCTTTTGCTCGATCATCCCAATCAGCGAAGTCCTTGGCCAGCTTGGCACTGATGGATGAGCCGATTATGCCTTCGCAGTCGCTGAAGCAGATAAGCTCCCAGAAAGGACCTTCAGTAACCGAGAAGGCGCCGGCATCATGGCGGATTTGAATCTTTCCGACGTTGTATGGATCGCGCTCAAGCCCCGGATAACCGGCGAGCTTTGCCAGTTCTTCACGCCATGCGTTGTATCCGCCATAGCTGCCTGCCCGGAAGCCATGCCTGTCGTCTGCGATATAAATCGCGCGGTCTTCAATGTCATCGGCGCGGCCGGGGAAGTGGCTGTTCAAGTAGGCGTTAAGGTCGTAGTCAACAGTCTCGCGAGAGATAGGATCGATCGGATCGCCACCGGCGTCGAACACCACGTCTATTTTTGTCAGCTTGCTGTAAGCGGTGATATCAAGGCCCATTGGTCTAATCCTCGGTCTTCTGTGCGGTTGGTTTGCGCTGGTCTTTCTTTATGGCCCGGTCGATCTGCTTACACAGCCAGTCATTCCCAAGCAGTTCACGGTAGGCTTTCCATCGATCATCGCTGAGTCGAATAGCCCGTACTGGTGTTCTCATGTCGCCTCCTGTTCGGTATGTCGCTACGGTATGCTGTTATGAATAATACGTCAAGCATAAAAAAGCCCGACATCGCCGGGCTTGTGTGTAGCGTTTAGGTCAGGCTTCCAACTGCAGGACTTCGGCCATCAGGGCGCGCTTGTGGCGCATAGCCTCTAGGTACGCTTCATGGGCCTCAAGAGCCGTATCAAACATGCCAAGGTGTTGAAGCTTTCCACTCATACGTATGCGCGACTGAAACCTAAGACCTACTTGCTTCACTCCGACAAGGCCGACCTTACTGTCCTTTCGCGCGCGAAATGGTGCGGATGCCCAGCGGCTTATCTGGGCTTGCTGCATGGACTTTTTTGAATCTTCTGTGTGCTTAATGCCTTTCATGGCTGCTGATTTTTCTTTTCTCCATTCGTCCGCCCTGCGCTTTCCCTTGTTGGCGGCACCGATCTTTTTCTTAGTCTCTTCCGTATGGCTGAAAGTATTGCCTTTGTGGGAGTCGGAGAGCTTCTTGCGAGTTTCTGGAGAATGTTTGCTGCCTAGCTGGCTGCCAGCATCCGGCCTAGAGTTGTAGCCTTTCGAATAGGATTCGCGCGAATCGATCTCTAATTGCTCTTCCACTAAAAGCATGGATTTTTCAGCTACTGACCGTATAACTTCAAAGACAAATGACTCATGGCCATATTTATTCCATGCCCGCTGAAGTTTAACGCTGTGGTGTTTTGAGTTTCGGAGCTGATGGCGATGGAGATTCCATCGCTTTCTTGGATGCACCGCCGATCCTACGTAAACCTTGCCTGTATGAAGGTTTCGTATTTGGTAAATCGAGGGGGCGTCCAAGTCATGGATCAGATCTGAGCCATCTTCATGCGACTCGTCCCCCATTGGGGGTTGAGTGATTACCTCGCGATCTATCAATCTGACGATGGATTGCTTGACCTTGTCATGTCGCGACCCGACAAGATCTGCAATCTCTCGGCTCGACATGGTCGTGGTGTCTTTGCACATCAGCTTGTTCATTTACACCTTCCAGAAATGAAAAAGGCTTCACCTGCGCCATCACCCGAAGGAGTTGGAATAACGGGAATCAGTAAACCCGCCATGGCGCATGTGAAGCCTTACTAGTTTTGTCCGGATT
>LNAP01001500.1_pt1 | contig 41396 bp, 33 predicted proteins | sample 602601 | NCBI WGS metagenome assembly LNAP01 (sample SAMN02440304, study PRJNA202911) | soil metagenome | biome: Subtropical and temperate rainforests or woodlands; isolation source: soil samples (1 kg each in a 20% v/v slurry with milli Q water) were... ...
CTCGAAAGGGCCAACGCACGACTCAAACTGGTGGTGCCTGCCACGCTGTTGATCATCTTCGTGCTGCTCTACCTGACTTTTGCCCGCTTCGATGAGGCCTTGCTGATCATGGCCACTCTGCCATTCGCTCTCACGGGCGGGGCATGGTTCCTCTATCTGTTGGGGTTCAACCTGTCAGTCGCCACCGGGGTCGGCTTTATCGCCTTGGCCGGTGTTTCCGCCGAGTTTGGCGTGATCATGTTGCTCTACCTGAAGAACGCCTGGGCCGAACGTGAAGACCTCGGCGACAGCACTGAGCTCGGTCTGGTTGCGGCGATTCGTGAAGGCGCCGTGCAGCGTGTTCGACCCAAGGCCATGACCGTGGCCGTCATCATTGCCGGCTTGTTACCCATCTTGCTGGGCAGCGGGACCGGCAGCGAGGTGATGAGCCGCATTGCTGCGCCCATGGTAGGCGGCATGGTCACGGCACCCTTGCTTTCCCTGTTTGTCATTCCGGCAGCCTATCGCCTGATGCGTCGCCGGCACCTCTCCGTTGAAACCGTCAAACCTGAAGGAAGTGTCGTATGAAACTGACCCTGATTGCAGTTGCCAGCACCGTAGTAGCGTTGTCTTTTTCTGCCCTGGCAGAGGACATGCCGGGTATGAAGATGGACGGTATGGAGAGCAAGCAGATGACTGAGGAAACAAAGCAGGCTCCAGTCGCGAATGCCGATGGAACGATCAAGGCTATCGATACTGTGAAGCATACGGTGACTATCTCTCACGGCGCTGTGCCTGCCGTGCGATGGCCGCCGATGACCATGGTCTTTTCCGTAACGCAAGATAAGTTGACAGGGCTGACGGCCGGAGACCGTGTATCTTTTTCCTTCCTGATAGAGGGTGGTAGAGCTACGATTGTGTCCATTCAAAAGTGAAACAGCGGTGGTGAAAGTGGCCGGCGCGCTTGTCGAGCCGACCATTATCACTAAATCTGCAGGTCAGAAAAATGTACGCCTCGTTTTGAGTCGCGAGCAGTCGAGATGCGACGAAGTTGAGGCCGGTCTCTGTTGGGCTTCTTTTCCTTCCCTTTGGCGAATATCTTTCTGACCAGACCAATGGCTGCCGTTGACCCATTTCCGTCCGATGTGGTGCTCGAACGTGAAACAGCGGGCGTGTAGTCGAGCTTTTAGCTGACATCTTTGCCGATGCGCCGGAGAGTGCAGCCGCTCGTCGCAATAACCGGCAGGAATGGCCTCTATGCACGGTTATCCAGTGACTGGATCTGCTCTGCGCGCGAGCATAATGATGCGTCTTCTCTAATTACGAAATGAGAACCGGACGATCATGAGTGGGAGCGAGCGCTGGATAGTCAAATGCCAGGATACTGAGGATGGTAGCGGTGATGTCATCGTTGATTTACCCCCAGAACTGCTTGCCAAAATGGGAGTAGGTGTGGGGGACGATCTGACGATTACGGTAGCGGACGGCGCAATAGTGCTGAAGCCTACGCATGGAACAACATCAGTGCAGCCCGTGTTTGCTGGAGTCCTGCTTGATGAAGCTTATCATGCCTACCGCATCCGGCTGGAGGCGTCTCTTAATATCCCCTCAAACGCCTCTGACCAGGACATTCACGACATTATCGTAGCTGGCTTCTCGGCCAGCCTGATCCAGTCGCTTTGCGACGTTGGAACTATAAGTCCGGAAGAACGCGACAGAATTATTCCACTCAAAATGCTCAAAACAAAATTGGTCAGCAATCAGCTTTTAACGGTGGATGAGAGTGATCGCCTGTTCCGCTTTGCACATATTACCGCCATGGCCGATGTGATCTTCGGGGACGCAGAGAAGGCCAAACAATGGCTTTCCAAACCGAAATCCCGGTTTTCGGGTAAAAGTCCAACAGCGATGCTCACTACAACTCACGGCACACATCGGGTCGAACAAATGCTGATTGAGGTAAATGAGGGCATGTCATTTCGATCTAACCGCAGCTAAGTAGAACCATCACAATTGGGTACGCGCCCCCAAGGGCATTTTTGTCAAAATATTCATTCAGCTGGCATGCTCCGTTAAGCCGTTTACCCCTGAGTTCACTGAGCCGGTGGTGTCACAATATTTTGTTCGGCTGCAATCTCGACTTTAAAAAGGCTCCCGCGGGTAGTGTCAAACTATGTTGTTATAAACTCATCCCGTCATTCGGATATCGTTATGCGTTGTGTCAATCTATGTTGTAAAAATGGCATCGCGGCAGGTTCCGTAAACGACTGATTTTATTGGTTTCCGTGTGTCAAACTATGATGTTGGGCACCAGGGTGGTTTTAGACAATAAAAACTGTCGCTGAACAATAAAGACTGTCGCAGAGGAGGATTCCTCCTCTGCCGATCTTGAACGCTAGGCCTCTTGTAGCGCGGCTGCATATTCTATGTTCTTGCGAATCCAACCTGACGAATCCTTACGTTCGTACATCGAGCGGAATCTTTATCTGAATTGGCAAAATCCGAACGCCAAGGTATTCAGAAGCCTTTCTAGGTTCAGCTTACGCTCAACGGACCTACGTAAAATTGCTGCGCAGATCGGATGGCCAGGATGTAATGGGTTCAATCGTCTTTTGCACCTCCATACTCACTATCCAACAATCGCGGCCTTCAAGAACAGCCAAGAGCTGTCTTACTCTGACTGTGAGTACGTTGATGGCAGTAGCTGCTACGGCACCGACTGGAGTGGAGCAAGATACTGCCCAGAGTGTCTGAAAGAAGACCTTAAAAGGCTTGGATTTTCATACTGGCGTAGACAGCTGCGACACGAACTTGAGGTATGTGCAACACACAACGTTGTTCTTGTAGATGCTTGTCCAAACTGCCGGCAGCCGTTTTCCAGCGAGGGGCACAATCTAGATGTGATGTGGGGAACGTGTGAGGGCGTTCATCTAAGTGAATGTTCATCGCAGAAGAACGATGATCCTCGGAAACTGAAAAAGGCAAGGTTCTATGCTGACTTGGCGAGGTTGGACCTGACAATTCCAGTAGACGCAGCACTCGACGTTTTAAAGTCGAAGATCGTGCTTGTTCAGCGGGCAGGGTCATTGAGTCATGACGCGCTAGAATGGGTTGAGAATGATGTCAACCGCGCTTGGGAGAGGCTAGTTTTCGACCAGAGCAGCGGTGCACTCCTCTTCCACGTGATGGAGATGCTCATAGAGGTATTGCTTGAGCTTTACGACTCTTTTGGCCAATTCGTGGATGAAGTGGTGGCTCAAGGGTATGCGCTGCGTCGCGTGGAAACACTGTGGTCTACATACAGTGTTGGAGCTAATAACCCCACCCAGTATGTCAAAGAAGAAAGTTTGTAGGGGCGTTGCTCAATCGCGACGGCAGCTCCGGTTTGAGTGCCTATGGATGGCTATGGGTATTCTTAAGCCACTGTTGGTAACCTTGAGTCCAGCGCGAATTCAATATGATCGATGGTATCTCATAAGTTTAACTTCGACATGATGATCGCCTGAGTGGTGGGAAAGCGACGTGGACTTTCAAGAGCTCGAGAAAATCCTGGTATAAGGTCGCATAGCTCACATCTTGAAAGACTCTTGGCGTCACCATCGGAAATATTATTGATTATCTCGATGACAAGGTGCGCTAGGTTATGATCTCGTTCGTTCCAGTTTACATGACAGTTATTGCCTAGACGACCGCTCGGAATATTCCCGTTTATTTTAAATAACCAGTCACGTTCATATCTGTACAGCCACTGATATGACGCTGGTGCTTTTTTTCGAAGGAGCGTGGGGCTGAGCGTTGGATTATCCATAATAATTTTACTCCACGTCTCACGATGTTTAGTTCTACTGACCTTAAAGCTAAGGTCTTTTCTGATTCTCTCGACAGCTGGCTCAGATTTCAGAATTCGGTTAACTGTGCTTATGCTTATTGAGAAGTTTGAGCAGACATTGCTTTTGCTTATGCCACTGCGCAGTTCTTCCAAAATAAATGTCCGCAACGGCGGCTTAAGTTTCTTAGGACGTTTTTTTACCAGAAAAGCATTATTATTTTCCTCGGTTTCTTGCGATAACCGAGTCGTGTGATCGATAGTATGTGACCGAAATTCCTGGCTGCGAAGACCGGTTAAAATATCGTAGGCTTCAATAAATTTACTAAACTCGCCAAAAAGCCAATTAATCATTACCAAGTGTTTTAGTGGGTGGCAATGACTGCGTGGTTTACGTGTCATGGAGTGGAGGAATGCTGCTGCCCCTCTGGGCCCTGTGGGCAGGGAGGTAAATGGTGGGAAGGGTTGTAGCAATGACACAAATGTAGCGAATGACTTGAGAGCAGCCGCTTGACCGACACCTGGCCAAGCGAGTGCGTTCAAGGCCGCTTTGTAGATCTCACGAGTGATATCTGGGTCAAAATGCAGCGAGTAATGCTTCACCAGATCGACAATTGAAATCCCTAGGTTGGAAAGCGCCTTGTTGGAGGCACTCGTGGGGTGCTTTTGTGTACATGGGTGAAGCAGATTTGTACTCGGTAACGCCCATTCAAATATTCCTGACCATTGTCGATTGACTTTGCTAACGTTCAATATGGTGCCATGAGTTGGACACAAGATCATCCCTGGGTATTGATGTGTAAGATGCCAGTAAGCGACACCTCGCGAGGCATTGTCCTCATCCATACATGTGATGCACGCCTTCAAGGGATGTTCTGCACCAAACTTACCTGTCAGGAGGCCGAGGCGATATTTCAAGGATCCTAGTTGAGGCCCTTTGAGCACCTGCACTGCCTCTTCAATCCGTTGTTCTGTTTGAAATGGACAGAAGAAATTAAGAATTGTGTGATTATGAATTATCGATAAAGCGTCACCCCAAGTAGCGGAAACTAATGGGTTCAGTGAGTTAAAGTTATTGGGAAAGTCGTGAGTAATAGTTTTGTACCCGTTGCCATAAAGCCAACGCAAAGTACTATTGGTATCTAGATGCGATAGATAGCGGTGCTGCCGGCTACAAATGCTGTAAAAAGTCTCGTCATCAAACCAGCGCAAGACGGGATTTCTTTGGTTGTCGCTTGTTTGCGTCATCACCAAATCCCATGGAGTTCAAAGCTCTATGGTACGAGTTGCCAGACCGAAATATAAATTCTTTGTCGAGATAACGTGAAGAGCTGTTTATGACTTTAGGTTTGTAACTAACTGAAAGATCTGTAACGAGAGCTGTGCCTCTTACATTACTGAGATTGACCATGCGGTTTCACACCTTGAGCGGCGGCCATGCGGTCGCTAAGCCGTGCTCGAAACTTTTCCATTGTCATATGTCAATTTGTAGCGATAACATATTCCGCTTTACTCAAAGCGGTGCACCTGATTATGGGGTAAAAAACCGCCTCGGCACGCCTCGATCATATTTTGCTCGAGTTGAACTTGCAGACCATAGATGAAACATATCAAGAGGGATTCGATGACAGCTAGCTAATAGAGAGCGCTAGAAGTCAGATAGACAAAGGCCCAAGTGTCAGCTTGGGCCCCTGTGGATAAGTCAGATTTCGAGGCTGACCAATCCATTGTCTATTCATGCATGTGGGACGTCAAGTCCCGCACGACTTCGCTCATCCACAAGAAATCCGGCGTTATCCACAACGCTAGGTATGAGCGCCTGCCCGTCAGGCAAGGCTTTGCTGTGCCCCCGGATAGTTATCCCCAGCCGGGGCCGCGGCCGATGTAAGCCAAGATAATTGGAACGCATGAATGAACCAGCAGCAGAAATTTGATCTCATTACGAGCCGTCAGGCACGGTTCGAATGGGGTAATACCTACATCCCTTCCACCCTGGCGCTACCGCGAGAAGCTCCTAAAGGCTCGCGCGTCTCACGACTCAACAGTCGTAAGCTCGGTCGAACTCTTCATGCTTTATCTACTCCTGAGCGTGTGTTCACTCAACTCGCGCTTTACTACCCAGAACTTTTCGATCTCCACGAACAGAAAATGCTATGGCCGTACGGAGCAGCTCACCCGCTTCGGGGGCACCCGCTGACCAAGGGAACATTCCCTCCACCGCTACGCGGCACAACAGAGATCGCCAAAGATATTGGCTTCAAGCATCACGAAATTACCGTGACCATGCCAGATGGAGTTCGTCGACGAATTCCCTTCCCGTATCAGGGGGACCTCCTGCTCTATCTGCTCGACGACGCCGGCCGGCCTTACGCGGTGAATTGGAGTATCAAAGATCGTGAAGCAGCCTTCAGCGAGCGGCGGCTCTCCAGTGCTAAGACTCCACAGCAGCAGAGGAAAGATCGGGAGCATGCTGAACAGCGTGCTGAACTTGAGCGAGCCTATTACGCGAGCGCTGGCATCCGAACGCTGCAGCTATCCCTCGAGAGAATCGAATCCACGGTACATGCGAATCTTGACCTTCTTTTTGCGATGCATGGATTGCCTTTGTCGCAACCTCTGTCGCTACTTGAGCAGTTTAGTGACGATGTCCAGAGTGCAGTTCGTCGCGGTAATCCCGTAGCGTATTTAGCGCTTGAGTATGGGGCTCGATGGGGAGCTCGAGATCAGTTCGTCGCACGAATTTACCAGGACATCTGGGAACGGCGCCTGCTCGTGAATTTCTTCAAGCCTATCCTCATTGATCACCCCTTAGAAACGGGTGGGGGAGATCTACTGGAGGTTTACGGCTGCCTGTTCGAGGAGCGTGCCTCGTGATTACTGGCGCTCGACTGATAGCGCCTGAGGGATTCTTGCATCTCTCAAAGGGCATCACTTATTACTTTCTAATCAATGATTCGGTCCAGAACCGCGTGAGGCTGATTGAGTTCACTGATCATGGCAAAGAGCTCAAAACATCGTTGGTGAAGCTCACGGCAATTGAATTTGAAGAGGCGCTTGAAGCCGGTTTTATCAGGGAGGAAAAAGCAGCTGCCAAGTTTCCCCCTTGGTTGGAGCCTATCCAAGGTGTAGCGATCCCACATCTTGAGAATCGTCGGTTTTCGTCAAAAGAGTCCTACGATCAGAAGGTGAACCGGCGTTTCCTAGCAATCGCTGAACTGGTGCCTCGTATTCCGGAGATCCTGACCAGCGAAAATCCCGACGCGATCATAAACGCTCACGCTAAAGCCCAAAGGCCACAGCAAAACGCAACCCGTTTGCGACTATGGTTTTATACCTACATCACCTTCGGGCAAAACAAATGGGCACTCATACCGCCGCTTCATCGTATCGGTGGCTGGAACCGGGAAAGCCCCACGCGAACGAGCAAGCTCGGTCGGCCATCTCCGCGGGGAAAACGTGCGGGACATAACTGTGACGCAGCGATGAAGGAGAAAATTCGTTCCGCTTTTATCAAATATAAATCGCCCTACAAGACCTGGAACACAATCTACCGAGAGATGCTAACTAAAGAGTTTGGGTGTATTTCCACTGAAAGACATAACAATTTTACATTCCATCATCCTGAGGGACTTCCTTTCCCCTCATTTCCCCAGATGAGATACTGGATTGACAAACTGTTTAGTTCTAGGTCGCGCTCGATCGCTGTAAGAGGACAGCATAAAACGCGTGCTCTGTTTGCTGATCAAGGAAGCTTTTCAGAGCATTTATTCAATGTAAATCAAAGCGTGGAATTCGATGGCTACAACATATCTGAAAAAATAACCGGTTTGCTTGAAGGTAGCGCTGTAGACAGTTTTTGTGTTGTCCGGGCGGTATGCGCCTTATCAGGAATGATAGTGGGGATTGGTTTTTCCGAAGGTGCTGAAAACATGCAAGCATACAAGAACTGTTTGTTTTCCATGGCAATGGAAAAAGTTAAATATTGTGAGTTATTCGGCGTCGATATAACACCAGACCAATGGCCTTGTGAAGGTTTGTCGGGTGGTATTGTATTTGATCGCGGTCCAGGTGCTAACTACGAAACAGACTCGCAGATTAATTGGCTTGGTGCTCTCGAGAATACGCCAGTTTTCTCTGGGCAATCGAAAGCTTCCATCGAGTCGTCTCATCCAAGGGATAAGAAAACTCTTGACCAGCCAACGTACTTCCACAGCAAGCTCAATTTTGTAACGATGGCCCGGCGTGAAATATATCAGGTACTGGCAGATAACTTGAGCTCCAATGCTGGAGATCGAATGGAGGAGTGCATGTATACTGCGGGCGTAAAACCTACCCCGCTAGGAGTCTGGAATTACTGGAGTATGCGTGGGCGGGACTCTTCTATTGGTATGCTCTTTGATACTGCTATAAGAACTTTCCTTTCCAAGCATCCTGCGGTCATCCGTCAAGACGCTCTGTATTTCTATGGACGTAAATACCGGTCTGACGAGTTGGTAGCTACTGGAGTTTTCGATCGAGTTGCAAGAGCGGGAGTAATTCCCGTCCAAGTTTATGCGCTTTCCATGTGCGTGCGCCACATATGGGTTGAGGTCGAAGGGATTCTCTTCGAATTGGATATGGTGCGTTCACAACGAACCGTTCAAGGTGACATAGATATTTCGCTCAGGGACCTACAAGAAATTGACCGGCTCAGGCGCGAAAGCCTGGGCAAGCTTCGGGAGGAGCAGCCTGCTGCACACCAGTATGTTCGAGACAAATTCAAACAAGAGGCGGACGAGCATTGGGACTCAGGTGAGAGGAAGCTAGGTCGCGTCTCCAGAAGCGGGGCCGCACAACGTGATAAGGCTGACTACAACAGGTTCCGAGGTAAGGCAAAGTGACTAATTTCATTCACACCCGTTTTAGTTCATGCTTGGACTCCGAACGTGTTCGAAATAAAATCACGGTTAGACCAGCTTCGATAGACTCTTTAAATGATACGCATCCGCTAGTTGGTGCGGAGGTCCTAGCTAATTCCCTGAAGCAGATTTATATACCTAACCAGTTCTCGCTGCTGTTTATTAATGAAATGCTTATTAAAGCATACATGCATCAACTTAATGTTTTTTCTAGTGAGGTTGAATACACATCAAGGATTTATAATCCACCTGAAGTTGAGGTGTCGCCAGTGTGTCTCACCGGGTTAGCCGGTGTAGGAAAGAGTAATACAGTGACGGCATTGCGGAAAGTTATGCCAGAACCTACGGAATATTTTTCAGAGCACTGTACTGGCCCCGTGACTCTCGTGTCTCACTGGTATGCGAGCGCAAGAGGTAAACTAAGTGGAAAAGGTCTGCTCTGTGACTTCTTGTCTATTGAGAAAAATCCACTGGTATCTATGGGAAAGCTCCTACTGGAGGCACGCCGCCGCGCAAACAGGGATGCTGTCTCACTAGTTTTATTGGACGAAACTCAGCATATCAACACTGGTAGTGGTTCAGTTAAGGTAACGGATATACTGTTGACTATGGCAGCGATCGGCCCTCCAATGGTGTATTTGAGCAATTACAGCTTGGTGCATAAGCTGTTACGTCGAAACAGTGAAGATAAGCAGCGTTTATTGTCTGACCCCAGAATAATGTTGCCAGATGAGCCTGACAGCAAAGACTGGAAAGATTATATCGACGAATGCGTTAGGGTTAGCGGCGGGCATATACGACCAAGTTCAACTGAGTTTGCAGCAGAGGTTTATCGCTGTACTTTCGGTATCAAACGTTTGGCGGTGTTGTTGCTGAAGCAGGCGTATGTGGAATGTCGCAATGATGGTCGTCTATGGGTGGAGCTTTCAGACCTTGGCCGTGCCTACCGCTCTGCTGCATTCACTAGCAATGCGAGTGAGGTGGAAGAGCTCCATCTACAAGCATTGAATAGCCGGCAAACTAAGCGGTTGGATCTCTGTTGCCCATTCGATCTGCCAGTCGCTCATAAATCAAAAATTTTGAAATTTGTCAGAGCCGAGCGGCAGAGTCACGTGGTCGCAACAGTGTTTGACTCGGCTCTTACATCACGTGAGCGAGCTGCGAAGAATCGCATTGAGAAGCCGACTGCTCACAGCTCAGCTAGGGCAAAGCAAAGGCGCAAGCCCGTAGCGGAAAAGCAGAGCGAGGTAGACCAGGCTAAGGCTTTCTTTGAGTACCTCGCCAACTCAAGCAGCCCGGGCAAACCGAAAAAGCTCGATGAGGATTGAGCCGAGGTGCTCTTAAGCCCGAATCCGAATGTCGGTGCGGCTATCAGGATTTCAATCTCATGCGCGTACTTTCTGTTGTGAAATCCTATCCGACTTTTTCAGCAGAATCGGTCATTAGGGCAAACCAGAGGGAACAACGTCGGTCTGTTTGCTCTTTGCCTTTTCGCGGGATAGCCTCATGCGATCTGAGGCGCCCTTGAGCATGGCGTGAGAGAAGCCAGCAAGGCCTCCACCAGAAGTTCGATCGTACAGGGTAAAAAGTGCTTCGGTAACCATTGCTACGAACAGCTGTTCGCCGAGCTCGAACCAAGAGCGATGCATAACTTGACCACCGCCCCCATCATTCCACCACCAGCCTACGAGTGCGGCTATCGCCAGTTTAGCCCCAAAGACCGTCGCTTTCCGATCCAAAGCTGACGGTTGCGATAGCGTGTAAGCTTTAAGATATGTTGCCATTAATTCCTATACATCAGCAGAAAAATCTATAAATTTGCCTTTATGCGCAATTATGAAAAAATTCATAATTTGCTGATAAACAAGATTTGGCGACGAGGATTTAGGTGTGCAGAAGGCTGGCTGAAATGTGGATAAAACCGTCTCTCAGTATCCTGGGCCTTTGGGACGTTTCTGCTGGTGAGAACGAGGATCGTTGGTGAAATCTGAACGGTGACGGTTCGTGGCCGCACACGCGATTGTCGTCCCGTGTTCAATTTCTATCCAACAATGCCAGCAGTGAGGAAAAGAAATGTTTTCTTTAAGGTAAGGGGCTGCCAAAACTGCCTTGAAGAACTGGATTGGAAATCAGATTTGCCTATTTTTCGAACTTTCATCGAGGTCGCTGGGCAGGCTCAGATCATCATGACATTAGACGAAGTGCCCCAGAGGCCGTAGTGATTTGAGTGCGTGGAAGTTGAAGTCTTCCGTAATGTTGCTATAGGATTTCGTCAGGAGATGGCATTCCTCCTTGAAACCGCCTCGTGCTGATGATGCCTACGTGAACCCTGGACAGGGTGCGTAGGTGTGCCCCCTGTCCGCAAATTTAGGACAGGATCATGACTCCAAATCTTATATCAGCTCTCAACCGCAATCTGCGGTTATCAGCACCTCCTCGGCTCTACCAGCCCAGAGGAGATTTGCAGCCATGTTGAAATCACTCTTTGTTATCGCCATCGGCGCATCACTTGGCGCCTGGTTGCGCTGGCTCCTGGGTATGAAGCTCAACGCGCTGTTCCCGACAATTCCCCCAGGCACTGTGGTGGCGAACATGGTCGGGGGGTACATCATTGGCCTAGCCATCGCGTTCTTAGCCGCATCTCCCTCCTTAAGCCCTGAATGGCGCCTGCTGATCATCACGGGTTTCTGTGGGGGACTTACCACCTTTTCCACCTTTTCAGCCGAAACAGTCGCTCTAATCCAGGAAGGGAAATTGCTGTGGGCACTCGGCTCGATTTCGTTGCACGTCCTGGGCTCGTTGGCGATGACGGCTGCCGGGCTTCTGTCCTTTCAAATGATTGGCACGCGTTGAGGAGATGAGAATGAAAGGTTTTCTGGTGATTTTCTTTACCCAACAGAACCGTCGTTACCAGGGAAAGATGCTCGGCGACTGGATCGTTGATTTAGCCAAGGAAATGGGGCTGCGTGGCGCGACCCTCTCTACAAGTATAGAGGGTTTTGGGCATACCGGCCGGTTGCACTCCTCGCATTTTTTTGAACTGGCGGATCAGCCGACCGAGATTCGCATGGCGATCACCGAGGACGAATCCGAAAGGTTTTTCAAGCGATTGGAGCTTGAGGAGATCTGCGTGTTTTACATAAAGACTCCAATCGAAATGGGCACTGCGGGCAAAAAGGCCAACTAGCCCAAAAAGCCTTTCTAACCCCTTGGAGAAACGGAGGGTTGCCGACCGCAGAGGCCAAAAAATTTAACGCAGCGTATGGTGACCACGACAGACAGCTCCCACGAATATCAGATCATCAAGAAAAGACCTTGACTCTGGAATGTTTCCGGTTCGCCATTTGTCCACGTTTTATGGAATGTGGACACGCTAGCATTATTAATTTAAGAAGAGTCAAGACGTTCGTTTCAGTTCAAACGACCAGTCGAATCGAGTACGGCGGGTAACAGGATCCAAACCTGAGGCGCGGTCGACCTCCGGCTCGGGCGCTAGCGACCGGTTTTGAATGCTAGGAAGTCCTGCATGGCATGGAACTCTAACTGCTTGGCTATGCGGATTCCGTCTTTACTGACCACTCTACTGTGCCGGATAAAAATTCTTTCTTTGTTGGCACTCGTTTCCCAAGTTTTGGAAATATTAAACTTTCTTACGATTGGGCTGTTTACAAAGTGTTGGCTTGGCGAGCCCAGTCAGTTCTCAAGTTGGAATGGATGACTATTATTGAAACATCACTTAGCATCTGAACGTACATTCCGTGCAAACCCACACCATAAGGACGCTATCCATGTCTCGTTTGGCTGAATTTCGTAAGCTTGAACAACAACTCGCCGAACAGCTCGCAGAGCTCGAGTCAATGAAAAGTGATTCAGGCTTGAAGAAAGAAATGGAGTTTGAGAGCAAGCTCCGCGCACTGCTGGGTGAGTATGGCTTTAGTCTTCGGAACATCATCAACCTGCTTGATCCACAGGCAAACCGTCGGTCCCCAGCCACCACCGCACCGAAATCAGTCCGTAAAGCGCGCAACGTGAAGGTTTACAAGAACCCGAATACTGGTGAATTGATTGAAACCAAGGGCGGTAACCACCGGAAACTCAAAGAATGGAAAACAGAGTTCGGTGCAGCCGTTGTCGAATCGTGGCGTACGCAGTAAGGATCGCAAAGGGCCCAGCATGGTCCCTTTTTGGCCTAGGGAACCAAGGCTCGGTGAGCGGTCACTCGATAATTCCCTTCAATTCGCAATACTCCTCCCAGTCCAGTTGCCTGCATCGGCTCATGGAGGTGATGACACGACCAACGGGGGCAGGGACAGAGGCGCGGTACGCTCTGCCCGCGTACCGGTTGCCCCAGATTGGGGTTGCGCAGGGGATGATGAAACAGTCGTACACCACATGGATCAATCCGCTCTTGGCGATGAAGTACTAACGACTCACATCCTATCACCAAGATCTCGTTCTCGACGGCTGCCCCCCTTGGCCTGCTACAGCAAATGGGTGATGGTCCATCCTTGATCGGCCAATGCCGTTTTACACTCGTCCGAAACCCGTTCTGCGTTGACTGCCAAGCATAGAAAGCTGGTAGGTCGCGACATACCGACATACAGGTTTCGGAATTGAGAAAGCTGAGTCTCAGGCATTTTCCCGGAGCGAGTGCCAATTCCAGCGATGATGGGCAATGCCAGCTGCAGGTCGAAGCGACGACTTGGATGGCCTAGTGACTCCATGACGAGGGTCGCCAGATGCGTTTCGCCTTTCATCGAGGCGAGGGTACCGATATGAATATCTAAGCTGCGACCATTTTTTTCGATAGAGCACATGGACCGGTGGGCTCCTTGAATAGCCATGGCCTCTGGTCGCTCAAAAACCGGGAGCGCGGCGAATATCTGTGGCGTCATGTGATTAGGTAGCAACGGACGCAGCCTGACGTATAAAGAATTCACGATACGGATACGCCTAGCTTCATCCGCATCGCTCACGTTTGCCATGCACAGATCACGAATCAGTAGCCGGAAGGCTGAAACATCTCCATCAGCATCACGGAGTTTTCGAATTAACTGATGATCGGTTTTCAAGCCTTCGACCGCGCAGTACCAGAAACAGTGCTCTGCGGATCTCCTCAAATCTTAATGAGAATGATGCGTTTACGGCAGGCTTGGCCCCCCCGAGAAGCGCCCAGATTCGCACAAGCTTGAGTCCGGGTGATTGGTCGCCACCCGAGGCCGGCCAGTAGTCTAAGAGGGTACGGCCTGCTAACTGTGTTAGGGCATCCCCCTGTTTGCGAGCGCAAACGGCTTTGACTTTTCCACTCGTCAGATCGGTATCGCTGAACCGGTCTAGTACCTGGCCTCCAAACGTCGAAATAACATCCTGTACTCGCCCTGTGTTGTAGACGATCAGCATAGACGCGTGTCGGTCTTCGGCCTCTCCAGTAACAGCAGTGCCTGCCAGCTGTGTTCTCGATACAGACTTAGCGATGTGGGGACCGAAGCGCTTACTGGAGGAGATCGGAAGTACGTCGCCTTGGGGGAAAGTCAGGTTTTCCGCGCCTTCCGAGCTTCCAAGGATTCGTTGATTGATGTCGCCGAAGCGCTGAATGGTGACGGTCTCATCGAACATCAGCTGCAACAAACGCTCTTGCTCCCAGGACGTGTCCTGCATTTCGTCGATGAAGTTCGGGATAGCTGGGTGCGAACCTTAGGGAAAAGTGTCAGCAAACGTTCTGCGTACGCGAACATGTCCGCGTGCCGGAAAACCCCTTCAGCGGCGAGTTTTTCTTTGATACCGACAATTGTCGGAAGGGTTTTCGCGCCTGGTTTAGGAAGCGAGCCAAACTCGCTGGCGAGGTCCAGAGAGGCACCCTTGTACACCAGCCCCTCTAGCATGGGCGCGACGCTCGCATTCTTTTGCATATAAAGCTTCAAGCCAAAGTTAGCTTGGGCTAACGCCAATGCCCGGCGAGCAAAGATATCGTTGTCGATCACATCTACAGTCATCCCATTGCTTCGCAGGTAGGGCAGAGCCAGAAACTGATTCACCATGGCGTGAATCGTCCCGATGAAGTGGGGATGCGTGAGCAGGCGACTCCCGTCATGGCTTGTACCTAACCGATGTTGAATCTCATCACGGGCGACATTGGTATGACTGAGCACACAAACGCCTGCACGGCTTGAGGTCCATCTGCGGCTCAGCATCAAGAGCTTCGCGGCTAGTACCGTGGTCTTGCCACTGCCTGGCGCGGCGTTGATGTCACGAGACTGGTTCTCCAGCAATACGGCACGCCGCTCTTGATCATCGAAGTTCAAGTCGGGTGTCAGTTCGCGTAGAGCCGCAAGATCGGCAGCATTGATCACAGGGACTGTCATGGCTCAGCCCTGCCAGTCAGATGCCGTAACGCCTGCTGTAGGTAAGGCGGCAGCTTGTTGAACAGCTCATCGCCTTTCCCATAGTCGCCTGTTGAAATCAGGTGAGCAGCGTATTGGGCGGTGATCGCTTTCGATGCATCTTTTTCAACGAGCGGCTGGTAGATGAGTGACGCCAGTTCCACTGGCGAGTGTCCGGCGTTCGAGAGTTCTTTCCAACGCTCGCCTGCCTCGACGATCGTCTTCTTCTCATCGTCCTCCGTCAGCCGTTCACCCCTCGAATCTGCCTTCTTCGCTAGGTGAATTGCGTCATGCATCAACTGGGCACATCCATGAAGGGCGAGATCGAATTCCAGCGTCCAGTTGTTGGAGACGCAGACAATTGTGCTACCACCCTGGGCGCGGTCGACCTTCGTTTTGACCAGTGCCTCGACTTCCTCTGGCGTGTAGTCTTTTTCGAATCGTTTACGGTTGTTCTTGGGCGGAGATATATAGGTGGCCTCATTGGGAACGATGTCACGATCCGTGATGCAGGCGACAGGAATGGGAATCGCCGAGCCATCAATCGGCTGCAAGATTCGCGCGTAGTGATAAAGCCCAACTCCGCCGACGTTAACGCAAGAAATGCCGTGTTCGTTGAACGAGTATCCTGAAGCTGCAGCCAGAGCGGGCAGCAGCAGCGCTTCTGCTGGCCCTTCCACGATCGCAACGCCGCGAGCGAAGAACAGATTCGCTTTGGTAGCATCTATAAAGCGTCTCAAGAACTCGTAGTCGCTTTTCAGTAACTTTGTTTTCCCGTGGGCCAAGCTGAATAGCTGAGCACGGTTTACCAAAGTCAGGCTCGCGATGTCCGCACCCGCCGCCAGAGAAGGGCTGTGGGTAGTCATTACGATCTGAACAGGCCGGCTATCTGGCTCAGCCGCCTCAGAGGTGCGTTCGAGAAGCTGCTGAACGCGCTCCTGCAACTGCGGATGGAGATGGGCCTCGGGTTCCTCAATCAGCAGTAATCCGAGTTCATCACCGTCCCGGAGCAGAACCAGTTCGGTCGCCATGAACAGAGCGTTGTTATAGCCGAGTCCGCGAATGCACCGCTCCCCAGGGTCGATGGTAGAGGATGGCAGCAGCGCCAATTCGAAGCGCTCCAGAATGGGTTGCAGGCCCAGTTCCGGGGCGATCTGGATACGTGAGGACAGGGCATCGCCGGCAAACGCGAACTTGTTCAGGTAATTGTCGTTGATGTCGTCCTGGACATCCCTGATGACCTGATGCTCGCCCAAGTGGTGCTGTGCAAACGCCATCAGCCCGACCAGGTTGCTGGGGACGGTAGCTGGAGCCGCTAGGTCGAAGTCATTTTGCTCCTGCCCATCAATGCTTTTATGAGCGCCCAAAATTTGGGACAGCCGTGACTGACGTCCAGGGCGTAACTCGGCTTCGGCATCTCGAAGGGGGCGCAAGTAGGTGGCTCGGATGAGCTCGCGAACCGCCGTGCCGATCTCTGGCCCCGTGCCATTCGGGCCCGAGCAGGTGATTGCCTCGACCCGTCCACGCTTGTTGGCCTTCGGTGGTATCCAACGCGCCTGCAGATAGACGATCAAGCTATGAGACCCGTCTGCTTCGTGGGTCATCCATTCGAGAACGGAGGCCTCTTGCGCGGGGTCTAGGTCCACAAGAGTGGCTTCGATGAACAGAGAGCGTGCTCGTGTTGTGCCTTTGATGTGAAAGTCAGTTTCGAAGAGGCGAATGAACTCGTAGCTGGTTGTCCACAGCACATAGCGAATCGCGTCGATTACGGAGGTTTTGCCGGAGTCGTTTTCCCCGACAAGGATGTTCAGTCCGGGGGCAAGCTCCCAATCAAGTGATGGGGCAACCGTAAAATTTGACGCCCTTATCCGCTTCAAATGCATCTTGCTTCTCCGTCCTGTTGGAAAGCCTGTCCCAAATGGCGTAAGGCAGTCCGTGCGCTCTGTGGGTGTGATTGGCTTGTTGGCGCTGACACGATTATGGCCCTGGATGCTGATTTTGACTGACCCAAATGCAGGCTCTGAAATCCCGCGTAAGACCATCGTCTGCTGAGTATTTGGATGGGTTAATGAACTCAGGCAGTTTGGGTCAGCATCCCCTCAGCGCCAACAACCAGCCTTCTCGTTGTTGGCGCCGAGCGCCGAATGAATGGGTGCGCGCCCCGTCGTTGCCGGAGTACTCGGCACACTCCGAGGCGTGACATTTACACCTGGCCAGAGGGCGCGTTGGTCAGTAGCTTGATGGTTTCAAATACCTGCTCAAGCAACTGGTCGGTGGCCAACAGGCGATCCATGTTGCGCCCTACGTTTTCCTCGTAGACGCTCGACAGCCATTTAAAGGCCCTCCAGTCCCGATAGATCAGGTGCTCAGGAATTGGATGGGCAAACTCCCTCAGTTGCTCAATGCACCCTAGCTTGCCGTTGCTGACAGGCACCAGTCCGTAGTGAAGAGCATCCGTTGCGACCTCGATCCTCAGCAATGCGCCTTCGACACCGATGTCATGGAACATTCCAACGTTCTTTGGCCTCAGGCCCTTGATCCTGAACCAAGCGCAGCAGGTCTCCTCATTGAATTCCAAGCCTGGGAAACCGGCCGGCGGCTGTGCACGCGTGTAGGTCTGCGACAATGATCGGTCTACGGAGTCAAAGAAACGCTGCAGCGCGGCACCCTTTGCAAATGGGAGGGCCTCAGCAATAGCGTCTGCGGATGTGAAGTCGTTGCCGGCGGAAATCAACTGGATCAGCGCGCGCTTGGTGTTCTGGGTCATGGACGTTCCAGTGATTTTACGGACGATGTTCGAGTATTGAATCAACGCGTGCTGAAGCGCGGATGTATCGGCTGTTGCAGCGATACATTTCTCAAGCCATTCCAGGATGTGCTCCCGGTACGACACACGCCGATAGGCAACTCCTCGACAACTACTTTCATCGGCGTCGGTGCCCAGCAAGGTGAGGTACAACAGATCCCACTGCTTGCCTGACGCCTGGCCGACATAAGCGTATCTCTTGAGTTGTTCATCCCCATCCTCGGCATCGACCTTGTTCTCGATGAGGATTATTCGGTTCGGTAAATGAATAACGATGTCGACGCGCCCCTGCACGGCAGCAAATGTCTCCTCCTTGCGCACGCGAGCCTCCACCAAGCGAGGCTCGTGTTCAATCCCCATGTGGGACAGGAATAGCCCAAGGAAGAGCGGTCCCTTTCCATGCCGCCCTCGGGGATTCAATATCTCCGCAAGCATCGCTGAGTGGGTGTTGACCTCGACTCGTTCGATTTTCGTGATAGTGAACAGGTTGAAGGCTTCGCCCGATGCTGCCTGCTTTGCCTGGGACTCCTGCACCAAAACTCCTGCCTTGCTCAATAGCAACTGTGTCTTTTCCATGAACGGCCACACTCTGAATGTCGTCGCATTCTACGGTGACTTTGCAGATACCCAAATTCCTGGGCAGTGTGGCTGAGTCCCTCGACTGGAGGGCTTAGCTTTCGCCTCAACTCCTTGAATATCTCTTTATCGGTTATCTCGGGATGTGGCAGTGTTGCCGCACATTTCGACTGGACGCAGAGAACGGAGACTCTCCAATGAGCCGCTTCAACCCCTACAACAATTTTGCTGTCCGAGTATTCGATGCAGCAGATGCGTTTAAAAAGCGATGCTTGCTGGATCAGCATTCCTTGCTGCTCAGTGAGCAGCCACTTTGGACCCACGAACATTTTCAACCCTTGATCGAGAACTACTGCAAGCAGCCTGACTTGGGTAATGGCGGATTTTACGAGAAGCTGGCGACCCAGCTTTCTTCCTGCTCGTCTCTTGACGTCGTTTTGATGGCCGAAATTTTCTGGATTGTGCAGCTAGGTCCAAATAATCTCCTGGCCCAGACCAAAAAGCAGAAAATCGAACAGATTTGGAATATGAACAGGGAGCCGCTCCCCTTTCCTTCGGATTCGCCCTATTTTGATGAGGCAGTGCTACGTGGATTGGGAAGTGCAGGGCCGGGCTACAACCAGTACATGTGGATGGAGATGGCCTTTGCCATCGAGGCATTCGCCGATTTCACCTCTAAACCACGAAATGAGCGAGAGACGTTATTAGCGGACCCGCAGGCCTTTTCGAAATGGCTCGAAAGCATCCCCTCGGGCAAAGGACGGCAGTTTTACCACGTGCTCTGCCATGTATTCTTTCCCGATTCTTTTGAGCGGATATTCAGTCAAGGCAACAAACAGAGGGTAACGCGCGCTCACGGAATATGGATTTCTGCTTACGGCGATAACCGCCCTGAAATGGACGTTGCGTTGCTTGCCCTGCGTCAGCGACTGGAAACACGATTCCCTGGCGAGGTCGACCACTACGAAATGCCCGTGGGTACGCTGATAACCCCTCCGAACGTCGCGCCGCAACAAGTGGTGGTTAGCGAACCGTCCCCAAGCTTCGAAGCCCGTGCCGATCTCGAACGGGAATCCGAAACCACCGCTACACCTGTGTTACGCATGGCGGACAACTTGATTCTCTACGGGCCACCCGGTACCGGCAAAACCTATGAGATGCAGGCCCAGATGAAGGCAGCATTCGATGCGGGCCAGGACTTTACTTTTGTCGCCTTCCATCCGAGCTACGCCTACGAGGATTTCGTTGGGGGGCTGAGGCCGGTTGCATCAGAGGATGGCAGCGGTTTATCCGTGATGTTTCAAAAGGGGCCTTTCATTACGCTTTGCGAGAAAGCACATGCCCAGCCCACCCAGCAGTTTTATCTGTTCATCGACGAAATCAACCGTGCCAATGTCGCCAAGGTTTTTGGTGAGCTCATCACACTGATCGAGCCCAGTAAGCGCGTTATTGCAGGGAGCAAAGGGACCGATCAGGGTGCTTGGGTGACGCTTCCTGGCTTAAGTGAGCGCTTCAGCGTGCCCGATAACTTGAACGTGGTCGCAACCATGAACACGGCTGACCGTTCAATCGCCATGATGGACATCGCCCTGCGTCGACGTTTTCGCTTCAAGGAATGCCCGCCCGAACCTCACCGTATTTCTCCGGCTAAAGTGGGGGCAATAAATCTGGCCCAATTGCTCCAGAGACTGAATGATCGGCTCGAATACTTGCTGGATCGCGATCATGCACTGGGCCACGCATTGTTCATGGGCATCGAGTCCCTGGATGCGTTGCGCAGAGTTATGGCTGAGCGGGTCATACCTATGCTTCAAGAATATTTCTTCGACGATCTCGAAAAAGTGCGATTGGTATTGACGGGTAGTGACAAGGACAGCGTGTTTTTCACCACCCGTTTGCTTTCCCCTACGGTTCTTTTCTCCAACGCCAGGCGGACGGTGGGCGATGAGTCCCGGCAAACGTTCTCCTTGGGAAACCCTGAAACCTGGAACGAGGCTGACTTTCTCGGACTGTACGGCGACGCGCCAGCTGATATGGCAGCCTCCATGGAACCCGAAGTCCCCCCAGGCGGTGGATTTGAGGCTCGTTCCGAACACAGCGACTTGTGACCTGATGAGCAGCTTGCGGACGCTAGGCGTCCTGGAGCATGAAGTCATCCCAATCGTGAACGGCGACTTGGCCACTGGCCTGTTTCGGGTTTGGCTGACTGAGGTAGAAGCGCAGACCCTTTTGAATCTCAACCAGACACGCAAGGGTTTCTGCCAACGAGTGGCGGGCGGAATCAAACTTGCCCAGTATTGCGGCGTCGTGAAACTCGGCACTTGTATTCTGGAAGTCTTGCCGAAGGTTGGAATGAATGTCGATTGCGCCGCTGGCGAACTAGATCAAGCACGAACCGCTTTGCTGACGATGCTGCATAGTGCTCGCTACCTGACGATAGCCGAGATTGGCTCGGCCCCTCAGACACAGGTGAAGGCGCCTTTGCTGGACGTATTCATCGAAGCGTTTTTGCACTGTGCATTGGTGCAAGCAAAACGAGGACTGATCTCGAAATATGTAGGAACCGAGGACAACTTGTCGGTCATCAAAGGGCGTTTCAATGCGCATGGGCATCTTCGGCATAACCTGGGTAGACCGCACCTACTCAATTGTGACTATGACGAGTTTACGCCCGATAACGCTTACAACCGCGCAGTGAGGGCAACCTTAGAGGCTTGCCGAGCCTGGATTCAGGGCTCCGCCACACAACGATTATGGTTCGAGACCTATAGTCGGTTTTCTAATATCTCATCTATCCGGACCTCTTCCGCAGCAGTAGCACGCCTGCCTCAAGACCGTACGACACGACGCTATCAGGCCCTGATGAAGTGGTGTGAATGGCTGTTGAACATGAGCAGCCCGACCATGAGCGCTGGCTCAGCCGATGCGCCTGGCCTGCTATTTGATATGAACAAGCTATTCGAAGCCTATGTCACTAGGCTTGAAGAAACAGCCTCAGATGATCATCAATACGTTCATAGTCAAAAGCCACAAATGACGTTGGCCACATTGCAAGGTGCTGGCGTGTTTACGCTTAAGCCAGATATCACCGTCTGGCAAACGGAGCCGGGCCAAGAGGCGCCCCATATCACCAGAATCGTCGACGCGAAGTGGAAGCGGCTCAGTCCCCTGGCCCCTAATTGGGGGGTGGATCAAGGAGATATCTATCAGATGCTTGCTTACGCGATCCGCTATAAATGTAATCACATGGAGCTGGTCTACCCGGCGCCGGGCGGGACTGTCTCACAGTGGCAGGATCTACCTGTCTTCAGAATTAATGTGGGGGATGATTCCGAGCGAACTCTGTGGATTGCCGTCAGAGCAGTTGCGCTCTGGGAAACATAGAGACAGCTAACCTTGCGAAAAAATCTCGCGTTGAAATGGACTACCCTCCTTGCAAGCTGGCGTTGAGGATTGATGGCAATTGGCGTTTGATATCCTCCTTCGCCTAGAGGGCCGGCAAGATTTCGAGCTTTCGCGTGACTGGATCTGATGCGCGGGCGGGTATACCTAGACACATGTATGCGGAGATCGTCCAACGGTCATACCGGCAGCTTTAGCTCAAGACTTTAAATTTTGATGCTGTCAATAAGGAGAAATAATGACAGGTGGGCAGAGCTTTACCACGGACCAACTAGAGCGGTCTCTGATCGATATGGCTGTTGAAAGCTGGCGTTTTTCACGCCTTTTTTCCCGCGTCGCAAACAAACTGGATGCCGGAGAGGCTGGTCGATACGTAAACCAGGTCCGCTACTTTCAAAAGAAAATCGAAGAGAGCCTAGATGCAAGCGGATTGAAGCTAGTGAACGTCGAGGGCCAGTCATTCGACCCAGGTATGGCAGTCTCCGCTATCAATATTGGTGATTTCGGTCCTGATGATCAGTTGCTAATTGATCAAATGGTAGAGCCCATCATCATGGGGCCTGAAGGCTTACGAAAACAGGGCACGGTGATGCTAAGGAAGGTGCATGCATGAAGTACGTCGGAATCGATTTGGGCACAACGAACAGTGCAATTTGCTCTTACGACGGGGAGTCGGTGCGCCTTTACAAAAGTCCCGATCAAAACGATGTCACCCCATCTGCCATTTTCATCGATAGGCGCGGCAACAAGTATTTGGGTAAGCGTGCGTACGATAGTGCTGCGAAGAACCCTGATAACGCTGCTACGAAATTCAAGCGAATGATGGGGACTAACACCCCAGTAATGCTTGCTGCCGTGAACGTTACCATGACTCCAGAGGAGTGTTCGGCTGAGGTTCTTAAACTGTGTTTCGGGTATCTCCCAGAAGACATCAGGAACAGCGGAGCGACGGGAACGGTTATTACAGTACCTGCGGCGTTCAATCAGATGCAAAAGGACGCTACTTTGGCTGCAGCAGAAATGGCCGGCCTGGGCAGCGTTGCATTGATGCAAGAGCCAGTTGCGGCTGTTATGTGCGTCATGAAGCAGCGGAGAGGTGATGGCGTTTTTCTGGTCTTCGATCTCGGTGGTGGGACGTTGGATATTGCCATCGCAGAAAGTATCAGTGGTCGGGTAAGCCTGTTGGCTCACGGTGGTGTTGCAATGTGTGGTGGCACAGATTTCGATCGTTCCATTCTCGATAATGTAGTCAAACCGTGGCTTATATCGAACTTTCACCTCCCCGAAGATTTTACTGCTAACCAAAAGTACAAATCACTGCTGAGGATGTGTCTTTGGGCCTCTGAGAAAGCGAAAATTGAGCTTTCCGCGAAGGAAGACTCGGTAATCAGTCTCACAGAGACTGACCTTGGTATTTGTGATGAGTCCGGTTCGGAAATATATGTAGACATCATTTTTACTAGATCGCGTCTTGATGAGTTGATTTCGAGCAAAGTGGATGAGTCGATCCAGTCCGCGCGAGAAACGCTTGATAAGGCAGGTCTGAGTTCTCACGATGTTGAACGAATCGTGTTTGTTGGTGGGCCTACACAATACAAACCCCTACGTGACCGGGTCGCGTTTGAGCTGGGTATAGCGGCATCCACGGACGTAAACCCCATGACTGCGGTGGCAGAAGGTGCGGCTGTTTTTGCGGAATCGATTGATTGGGGATCGCAAAGCCGTGGTCGGAAGAGTGGAAGAGGAACACTCACCACGGGAGGTGCGCTAGATCTCTCTTTCAACTACATAGCACGGACACCGGATTCGAAAGCAAAAGTCGTGGCTAAGGTTGCAGGGAGTACCGCAGCGGGCGTTGAGTTCCAGATTGATAGCCTCGACACCGGCTGGTCTTCTGGCCGGATGGTTCTTAAGGATGGCGTCGCTATCGAGCTTAACCTTGCGAAGCCGGGAGAAAATACGTTCAAGGTATTTGTATTTGACTCGAAGGGCGGACCAGTAACACTTCAAGATGACAGGATCATTATCTCGCGAACAGCAGCCAGTATCGATGCGATTCCAGCATCGCATTCGATAGGAGTTGAAGCGCGCGATAAGCTTGGCGGGCGATTTGTCCTCGATTTCTTGGTTCGAGAAGGAGATCAGTTGCCAAAGAAGGGCAAGAAGATTTTCAAAACCGATGAATCACTTAAGGCAGGAAGTACTGGGTCAATCAAGTTCAAGTTATGGGAGGGTGAGATCTCTGACCCAGTAAATGACAATCGATTTATCGGAATGTTTGAGATTAAGGGATCTGACTTTGACGATGGCGTCATCTCGGCTGGCGCTGAAATGATCTGTGATTACGAAGTTCACGACTCTGGAAATATCATGATGGAGGTTTCGGTACCTTCAATTGGTGGGTTGTTCCACAGCGGTCGTAATTTCTACTCACGGCAAGACGGCCAAATTGACTATTCAAAGGCATCAAAACTCATCGAGGAGCAGTCGGTACAAACTCTCCAGCGTCTCGAAGAGATGGCATCAAAAATTGACGATCCGCGACTGGATCAAGCACGAGAGAAGCTACAACAAGCGGAGTCTATGAAGACCGGTGAATCCGATCCCGAAACGGCGAAGCAGGCGATGGATAACGTCCAAGAGGCCAAGCGGCTAATGGCTCGCGCGCGCAAGGAGCATTTGAAGGATATTCGCCAACTAGAACTTGATAAAACAGTCGAGTTTTTCGACCAAGTAGTGCGTGAGCACGCTCGTCCGACTGAAGCTAACACCTTCGATAATCTTGCCAAGACAGCCTTGCGAGCGATAGAAAATAATAATCGTGATTTCGAGTCTCATCTGGACGATTTACGCGGGAAAAACTTCGGTATTCTTTGGCGTCAGGATTGGTTTGTAATAGATCGATTCAAATGGCTTGCACAGGATGTCTTCCTGTTCCCGGATGCGAGAGAGCACGCGCAGTTGGTCGCCGTCGGCACCGAAGCGCTTAAAGCGAATGATATCGACAAGCTGCGAACGGTAGTCTTTCATCTCGACTCGGTGCGTATTTGTTCAGCTGGCGAAGATAAAATGTTGGCTGGCGCTAATATTGTGCGGAGTTAATCTATGGCCCTTGATGCTTGGCTTCCTGTTGGATACAAATTGCCGGATGGTGCCAAGGCGCGTGTTGTGCTTTTTGAGAGCACTAATTGGCAGATTTTGGAGACTCAGAACAGTGGGCGAGCTCTGATTGCCCATGACGAACTTGCCCATCGTTGGATTGACGCGGGATTGATTGAGTCAAGTCTCTTCAGCGTATTCAATTTTGGGGATCAGCGTATTTGGGCGATTTCTTGCGACTCAAACCATATTCTTTGCCCGCTCACCGAGGGGGTATCTCCAGATACTAAAATAGAGGCGCTATCGTTTGCAGGGGCGCTGAAGGCAACGCGTGATATAGATTCAGAATCCCCATTGCAGGACGCCTTGTACGTCGAGAAGATTAGCCGCCTGCTACCGACCTATAGCATCAGTTCCAGAACCGATGATGATGTTGTACTCGGTTATTGGCTAACAGGTGGAGCCCGCATCTCTGCAAAATCTTTCCGCAGGCTTCGTCAGACAATGAGCTGGCTTGGAGCAGCTCACCTTAAGGACGTGATCCAAGCTGCAGGATTTGAAATCGACGAGGTTGTCCCCGTTGGTGGATCTCAGGTTTCGCACTCTCTTCCAGACACTGAGCCAGCAGAACGTAGTGGCTCCCAGGCCGATGAGGCACCTTCGTGCGCAGTCTTTGAACTGGCTGGACGGCCCGATCTCGCTGCTTTCATCAATGAGCATATCGTCGACATCATCCAAAATCGCGACCGCTACAACGCTCTTGGTATCCAATTCCCGTCCTCCCTTGTTTTGCACGGACCGCCAGGGTGCGGTAAGACCTTCGCAGTTGATCGACTAATCGACTTTCTTGGTTGGCCGAGCTTTCAGATTGATGCGTCAAGTATCGCGAGCCCCTACATCCATGAAACTAGTAAGAAGGTAGCGGAGGTCTTCGACAAAGCGATTCAGAACGCGCCATCAATTCTCGTGATCGACGAGATGGAAGCATTTCTGACGGATCGCGAGATGGGATCTGGACACCATCGCGTTGAGGAGGTTGCCGAATTTCTGCGGCGCATACCTGAGGCAGCAAAAAATGAAGTGCTCATTGTCGCTATGACAAACCGCGTGGACATGATTGATCCCGCCATTTTGCGCAGAGGCCGCTTTGATCACATCGTCAAAGTGGACTTTGCCAGCGAGGTGGAAGTTTTGTCGTTGTTGGAGAGTCTGCTCTATACCTTGCCGAAGGAGGAAGACGTAGAGCCGATGTTCTTTGCTCGGGAACTTGCCGGGCGGCCCTTATCAGATGTGGCGTTTATTGTGCGGGAGGGTGCGAGGCTTGCTGCGCGCACCGGTAGAGACAGGTTAGATCAGGACAGTCTACTTACTGCAATGCGTGCGGTTCCCCCCAGGGAGCGTGAAGGCGGTCCGCAGCGTCGTATCGGTTTTGTTTGAGGGCAAGGAAGTGGCAGCGGAAGACGAACGAAAACAACAGAGAGATGGACAGGGCTTTGCTGGCATCTCTGCAATGGTATCGAATGTTGATGCCACATTAGCCAGTATCTCGCAGCAGGCGAAAAGGAGGCCTTCAAGATCATCCTCTCAACAATCCGCACAGGAAAGTCTTGCCGCTCTCCAAGAGCCGAACCTACCCACTCAAAACACTGACCAACCGCCCGTTGAACCATCGAGCGGCACATCAACTATCAAGTGGTTGTTCGTTATCGCTGTAGTCATCGGAGCTATCTGGTTAGTATCCCAACCGGATAGTAAGAAGTCCTCTGTTGCGACGTATTCCTCTGGGGCTTCCTCGACGCCAGTTGTGCCGGTTCGGGCCCTACCAGTCGCGCCGCCTCAAGTGCCTAGTCGGCCAGCAGAGGAAAAGCCTTCTGTTGGCCGTAACAATGTACTTACAAATACACAGATTCGTTACTGTTTAGCAGAGAAGATCCGACTTGACGCTGCAGAGATTGTGATCGACAAGCACATCAACTCTGACGTTGATCGGTTCAACGGATTTGTCGCTGACTACAACAGCCGTTGCGGTGAGTTCCGCTACCAACAAGGCGCGCTCGAAAGTGCACGAAAAGATGTTGAGCCATACCGTGCTCAGCTACAGGCTGAAGGACGTAGTAGCGTCGTTCGTTCAGCTATAGGAACGAAAACTCCGAGATCAGAGCTATCCCCTCAGCCCGCTCTTGTCGCTCCCGATCTGGCGCTTCAAACGACTCAGCGTCGGTTGAATGAGCTCGGTTATGATGCTGGAACTGCTGATGGGGTATTTGGGGACAAAACTCGAGCGGCAATACAAGCCTTTCAGAGGGATAACGGTATTACGGTAGATGGCGCGGCGAATGCTGCTTTACTCCGTCAGCTAGAGGTTCCTGGGCGAGAGGGAAGGAGGGAAAATAATGCCCCCGTCTTGACGCCAGGTCCTATCTTAAGCCCCGCTCGACCTTCTACTGCGCCTCAGAGCATTTCTGGGATATCGCAAGTGGAGAAGGCCTCAATTGAGAGGGCCTGCGATAACACTCGGCGATACAGTGGACCAAGTGCATATCAGAGCTGTCTCAGTCGAGAGTTAGCAAGTCTCCAGTCTTCTGGGGGACGTCCGGATCTTTCTTTGGCGACATCTTCAGAGCGAATTGCTATTGAGCGCGCATGTGAAAGCGCTCGTCAGTACAGTGGACCTGGCGCTTACTACAACTGCTTAAGTCGAGAGATGTCGAATCTTCGTTCGACCGGGGGAAAGCCTGATTTATCGAGTGCGTCACGGCAGGAGCAGACTGCTATTGAGCGCGCATGTGATAGCGCTCGTCAGTACAGTGGACCTAGCGCTTACTACAACTGCTTAAGTCGAGAGCTGTCGAATCTTCGTTTAACTGGGGGAAGGCCTGATTTATCAAGTGCATCACGGCAGGAGCAGGCTGCTATTGAGCGTGCATGTGATAGTGCTCGTCAGTACAGCGGTCCGGGTACCTACTACAGTTGCTTGCGTCGAGAGCTTAATGAAGCTGGCTATAGGTAAGCGAATAATATGAGATCGGATGCATGATGTTATCGATTTGCTTCAAGTGCGGCTCCGATAAAGCCGGTGTTTTTTGGGCTTGCGATGGCTGTGATTCAGTCCCTCAAACTAACAGCGATCTCATATTGTCATTGGCACTGTGTGACCACTTGTCTTCCAAAGAAGAGATTGCAATTTACGGACATGAAATTCGAAACCGTCTAACGTTGACGGTTCCTGATAGTGTTCTCGCTCAAGCCCGAGAAGGGCTGAAGGATCCGCAGCTTATGGCGATGCTAGGTGCTCAGCGTCAGCGTAGTCTTAACAACTCACATCTTCAGCAGAATCCATTTGCGTTACTCGGGGTAACCATCAGGGATGACCGAAGGCGCATCGTTGAGCTAGCGGAGGAGAAGTCGCTAGAGCTCGACCATGACGCCTGCCAAAAAGCGCGATCAGACTTAACCAGCCCGAGGACAAGATTAAGTGCCGAAATGGCTTGGCTGCCGGGCGTTTCTCCTAGGAAGGCGTCGCAGCTTTTGTCCGCGTTGCAAACGGATCCGATGTCAATTCGCCAGGAGTCGGGGTTGCCGACCTTAGCGCAGCTAAATCTGATTGCTGCGGTGTTCGAGGCGGTGGATGGCAACGACTCTGCAGTTTATGTCGCGGAGTTCATCACGGAGATGGCATACCTAGTTGACGATCTGTTGGCGGATGAGGTGTTACGCGATATCAACGAAGACCGATCCGTGTCGGGTTTTCCTGAAGTCAGAGGCGTCGATCAAGTCGAGGCCGAGATTTCAGAACGAAAGCGTTACTACCGCAATGCCATAAAGGATGCCCTGAATAGACTTTCGTCAGTCTCACTTGTTGATGCAATGACGGCAGCCATCGACGACGCTACGTGCGGCGGAGAGGATCATGCACCAGAGTTGATAGACGATCTTGTGGACAGCTATTCCGTCGAAACGCAGGGGTTTCTACAGAAAGAGGCAGAGAACGCCCAGAAGCTCATTAAGGCGGCCCGAGAGCTAGCAAGCTCAGGCGAGAGTGTTGTAAAACCGATTGTGGACAATCTCGAGGCGGTTGCGCGCAATTGGAATAAGGTCGCACAGCCAATTCAGTTGAACGCTAAGGCGAGGGGTATAGATCACGAACCGAGCCACGAGCTCGCATACTCTATTCGGAGCCTTGCGATCGATCTGTTTAATGAGCACGACATGCTTATCCAATCGCAGAGGCTTACCGGGCTGATACAAGAACTCTTTGTCAAATTGCCAGAGGTCTCTGAGCGGGTCGAGCAAGACGTGGAGGTACTCGCAGATATCTTTCAGAATCGAACGAAGACTGAAGCGCAGAAAAATGAGTGGGCTCTCGAGATCACTTATCAAGCTGAAGTCGGCATGATGTTCAAAGATATATTAAAAATATCGCCGGATGGGCTTGCCTGGAAAAATCAACGTTTTCCGCTCGACGCCGTTACGCGTTTGCGGTGGGGCTCTGTCCGTCGCTCAGTAAATGGCATTCCAACGGGCACCACTTATACCATTGCATTTGGAGACGATCACTCCGAAGCCGTTATTGAGCTAAAGAAAGAGTCTACATATTCCACTTTTCTTGAGAGGCTGTGGCGGGCAGTCGCCATTCGTTTACTGACTGAGCTACTTGAAACATTGAAGGCGGGCAACCAAGTCCGTTTCGGCGAGGCGATACTTCGGGATGATGGTATTACGTTAGTTAAACACAAATTTTTGGGAGCTAACGAGCAGGTTCGTTGCTCGTGGCAGCAAGTGCATATTTGGACTGCTGATGGTTCGTTTTACATTGGAGCCAAGGATGACAAGAAGACCTACGTTGGCCTTTCGTACATCCATGCGACGAATACTCACGTCCTAGAGCAGGCGATTCGTATGGCTTTTAAGAAGCCAGGTATCCAAAGGCTAAGTGAAGTGCTTCAGTGAAGCCTTAAAGAGGATTGAATGTTAAGGCCGATGCCGAGTTGGCCTACCTAGCAACTGGGTCAAATCAGCGTGGGCTCCAACATACATTGAGTGACCTGGCCTAGGTATCGCAGATTGCGTGAGCGTGTTGGCGACGACGCTGAATTGATCCAGTTGCCGAGATGTCGCAGACCCAGTTTGATTCCTCGCGAACTATTACCTGTACTGGGTTTGTGCCGATTGGGAGGTGGGTCAGCCTTGCGTCGGCACGAGGGTCAATTCGGCATCGGCCACAACAAATTGATCCCTCATAGCGTGAATCAATGTGCCACCAAGCACTTCGCATGGAGATAAACTGCACCACGATTAGGATGGGCCGCGCTCGCTACTGGGCGCCGGCGTCTAGGCGTGATCCGTGCAGCAAGGGCACTGGCAAGGAGGGAGTTGTGGCTGGATTCGAAGAAGTGCGTCTGCTTGAAGGTATGTATGCCCCGCTTCAGGTGCGCCTTGAACTTAGGCAAATGTTTGACCGCTGGTTGACGCGGCCGGATCACCACCATCGCAGTATTCACCAGGATGTAGTGGTTGACGAACTGGCTCTCGTCGATCTGTCTCAGCACTACCGATTGGAGTATCCAGGTGGCACCGAGGACCTCGCTGAGACTTGGGATAAGTCGGAGGAGCGCATCGCAGACGGCGGCCCAACATTCGACGACCTCGTCCGTTTGAAATGGGTTTTCTTCGACGGTGGCCGTTGGATTATGCAGAGCGCACCTCGGGGCACGTTATCTCACATTACATACCCCAGCCCGAGCACAAAAGCATTTCTCACAGGGCTGGGCACGCTTCGGCTTATCTCGAAATCTGAAACCCCTCCACCGCACACCCAAGCACTTGCAATTAGGATAATGGCCGAGGAGTGGCTCGAGCGGGACATTCCTACGCGAGATCCCGACTGGCTCGCGAGTCGACTATGGGAGCGCCTATGCCCTAAGCCACAACCTCGCGCCACGGAAAGCAACGAAGATGAAATGCATGCTGCAACACCTATCGCGAGTGAGGTCAGTGATTCGTCTGCATTGCAAGATGCTGAAGCTCAGGATGTCGACAAAGCCTTTGTGGAGTGGTCAGCGTGGTGTGACATCCTTGGCTGTGGTGGCAGATGGGATATCGGGTGGGGATCCACTGAGATGCGTTACTGCCGTGAGGCAGCTCATCGGGCTTTGCAACGTCAGAACCTTTGGGGTCATTGGGAAAACGATGCCGTACGATACGCGGACGTGCTCCAGTACACGTTTGCAATTCCGCAGGACCGCCTTCGCTATGTCTCCCGCCCGGGGAAACTACCGCCACAGCCCCTCTTGTTTCGCGCCGACTGGCTGAAATGGCCGGAGATCGAACACCTAATCATGGAGCGGTTCGGCGCGAGCACGGTCGGTTTTGCATTTGGCCTGCTTTGTTCCAAGCTTGAGAGAACTGATATTGGACCGAGTATTACTACCTTAGCGGATGACGTCCTATCGTTCGCAGCCGACCATCCGATGGCATTACAGTATCTCCTGTTCCGGGTCGAAGCAGCTCCCGCCCTATTGGTGGATATGCTTATGCACAGCCGCGCTGCATGCCTGGCTGTCAAGTGCGCTATAGAGTGGCGACCGAAGCTAGGAAGAAATCGTGACCATAACGTAAGTCGTGATGCTCAGACAAAGGCCTTTGCGGTCCAAGACGCTCTATCGCTCCTCGCATACCACTTGGACAAAGGTACTCTTGACCTTGTGGAATGCGCCTCCTTGCTTACTTGGTGCTACGTCGACACTGCCAGTGGCATGAGGGCAGTGGCGGACTCGAGGGGATCGATCGGCGAACAGCTTTTCGGCATGATCGCGAAGGCTGATTCTGAACTCCAATGCGAAGTGCTAAAACACCTCGTAGCGCAGACGGCCTACGAGGACAATTTGCCTCGGGCTCGCTTTGCGGGAGTGCTTGAAGGATTAAACTATCTTTCAAACACTCAAGATATCGATGCTCTCCCAATCGTCGCATTGTACTCAAAGTTTGCACACGACATGCATTTAGGGTGGACCGACGCGTCCAGCTTATCCGAGAAACTGGCTACACGACTCGTCGCGACTGCCTTCGCACAGGACGCAACTAGCCGAGATCAGTTTCTGATCCCATTAGATACTCCAAAGCTGCTCCGGGAGACGCCGAAAGACGAGATCCCATCTATGCGCTCTTCCATTGCGCAGACCCTGAGAGAACATGTGCGGTTGCTAGCACGCGCTATCGCAGGGTGGTCTGACGAAAACGTTCCAGTGGAGCTCAGCGAGGCATTCCTAGCGCTTATTTCGCGCAGCGTGATTGAGCATGCCGAGAAGGGCCGCGTTGGGGCTCTCACCGACAGGTACAGCCCAAGCCGTATTTTAACTCGTGAAGAAGGATCTCCAGCGCAAGACCTTACAGCTGCTTGGAGGCGGCTAGATGGCAGTCATCAGGACGCCATGCTTCAGACCCTCGCTCAATCCGATGACCCGGTGCTGCTTGCGGAGCTTTGCCAGCACCTGCCCACGGCGGCGAAGCTCCACATCCAGACAAGATTGCGGCAACTGAAGCCGGGGGAAGCTTCAGAACTTTGGACTTGGCCCGAGTTGCAAAACCGAATCGAGTCTTTGTTAGTTGCCGGCGAATACGGGCTTGCTCGCGAGCACATGAATGAAGCCGAGCGGGACATAGATCGCGCGCCACAGCAGTTCCGCGTTGAGCTTTTTAACCTCAGTCTCCGGCTGTTGCTTAGGGAAAAGAATTGGACTGCCCTAGATGACGCGGTCGTCCCGTCAGCGCTAGAGATGTCGAGGACGCGACAAGCGCAGAATCACTTGGACTTCTACAGGGCTACCTCTCAACTGCTACGCGAGAACGGCAACCTAGCAGGTGCCCGCGCCGTGCTCCAGCGCCTCTCGGAGAGGCCCGATGCGGCCCCTGCATACAAGGAGAACATATTCGCGGTTGCCATGCAGCAACTCCTCGGACCCACGCTCCGTACATTGACCGGCGCAGACAAAATAACCGGTGAGAGCCTGCTTGCTGAAATCAATGCGGCTGTCGAAGTGGACGAGCAGCGAGCCACCAACAACCTGCTTGCCAATCGTGGGTTGCTCTTGCTAGCACTGGAAAGACCAGAGAACGCTATGGGAAGCGTGGCAGTACGTCGTCGAGATGCGCGAAGCCCTGATCTAGAGCTTGTCGCAGTGCTTGCGACATTCGAAATGGGGTATCGGAGTGAAGCGATGGCGATGTTGGATGCTGCGTTAGTAGAGTTTGGTACTGACGACCGGCTGATCGAGCTCAAGGACGACCTCCAAGCCGGTCTCGCAACTACCAGTCTGGCCACTGCATCGGTTACCTTTGACCCGATTTCTTCCATCCGGTCAGCCTTACAGCAGTTGATCGAGCTTCCACCTAGCCAGATCGGTGACATTCTCGGCCCACCCGGTCGCGGAGTCCGAGGCTATCTTGTGCGGCAAGTCTCACGTGCCGTTGCCGCGCTTCAACATATGTCGGCAATGCTGCGTGATCGGAAAAACCCAGAAGACGAGGCAAGGCTTGAGAACGACCTCAATACCGCCGTGAGGGAGGTGTTGGGAGCTTCGCTCTCCGTGGCCAAGTGGGATGTGGGGGACCAATCTCTCGGAGGGGCAACTATAAACGGCAATCCTGGCGAACGGGACGCCGTCATCCGCGTATCCGGCCAGGAAATAGCTATTTATGAAGCGCTAGTGTGCTCAACGCTTGATCGAAAATATACTAAGCAGCATTTCGACAAGCTGCTGTCATACGGCGTCTGTGATATCTACTTCCATGTCACTTACTCATACGCGAAGGAGATCAAGCCTCTCCTCGATAACGTGCGACACATGCTCGAACATGACATCCTTTCCTCTCTTTCATTCATTGGCTGCGAGCCCCTAGGGCCCCCCGATCACGAGACAAGCGGTTATATCGCGACATACCGAGTGGACCATAGGGAGGTTGCCGTTGTGTTCATGATTGCAGATCTCAAGGCCTAGGCGCTTCAGACGTTCCACGATCTTGTCGAAGGCACAAGATGGGACTTCGCTCCTTCATCGTTTGGCTACGCGTAATCTATGACGTGGAGCAAGGGCTCTCGATGCCTACTTAAGCCCTCGTCGATGATTCTACGCCCCGGCGGCTGATCAGCCGCCGGTGCTTTTAAATGTACGTGAAAGCCTTGTCGTTTGTAAGCGTCCGCCGAACACACCTTCAGAATCCCGAGATTAAGGGCGATGGTGTCCACCTAAAAATACGTGTACACCATTGCCCTTAATTCAAGGAACACCATGCGTCAGCGCACCTCTTATCCCAAACCCTTCAAGGCCCAGGTTGTCCAGGAATGCCTGAGCCCTGATGTGTCCATTGCCAGCGTGGCCCTGCGGCACGGCATCAACGCCAATCTGGTTCGCAAGTGGATACCTGTCTATCGTGATCGGCAGGCTTGCACCTTGCCTGCATTTGTACCGTTAAAGCTTGAGGCCGCCGTGGCGATGCCAGCTCGGCAGGATGTAGCTCACATCGATATTTCTTCCGGGCAGCGTACAGTCACTGTTAGCTGGCCCATCTCCGACCCGGAGGGCTGCGCACTGAAAGCGGTGGTCTACGACTTTAGCCCCAGCCGTGCAGGCGAACATGCGCGCACCTTCCTGGGCACCTGGGTTGGCAAGCTGGTGTGCGATGACTTCGCAGGCTACAAAGCTGGCTTTGAGCAGGGCATCACCGAAATCGGCTGCATGGCCCATGCCCGGCGTAAATTTTTCGACCTGCATGTGGCGAACAAAAGCCAGTTGGCCGAACAGGCGCTGCCCTCCATCGGCGGCTTGTACGAAGTCGAACGGCAGGCCAAGGACATGAGCGATGAAGAGCGCTGGCGATTACGCCGGGAAATGGCGGTGCCTATCGCAGAAAAGTTACAGGAGTGGATGCTGGCCCAGCGTGCACTTGTGCCCGAGGGATCGGCTACGGCCAAGGCACTGGATTACAGCTTGATACGCTGGGTAGCGCTGACTCGCTACCTGGATGATGGTGCTGTGCCCATCGACAACAATGCCGTGGAAAACCAGATCAGGCCGTGGGCGCTCGGTAGATCGAACTGGCTCTTCGCTGGATCACTGCGAAGCGGTAAACGGGCGGCGGCGATCATGAGCTTGATCCAGTCGGCGCGCATGAACGGGCATGATCCGTATGCTTATCTCAAGGATGTGCTGATGCGGTTGCCTACACAGCGGGCCAGTGATAACGGTCAACTGCTGCCGCATCAGTGGGTAGCGGCCTGACTTCGCCAGAATAATGTATTTACATCACCAGCCACTGAATGGTCATTCGCATTCGGCTTGCCCATCTCGTCCAATAGGAATTGCCCAGCGCTCAGGACGTACTTGACCGGCAGAGGTCAACCCATTGCAGCCGTTGAGCACTGCAATAATCCCGGCGCAGCATAGTGCGTTTAGCATGCCTCTCTATGCTGAACACCTCGCTGCGCCGATTATCAGCGCCCCCCCTGAGTCTGGGTCTACGAGACATTACGTCGTTGCTACCGGCTCCCCTACAAATGGATAGTCGGTATAGCCGGCCGCATCGCCGCCGTAAAACGTATCTCGGTCATAGGTGTTCAGCGGGAGGTCATCATGCAGGCGTCTCGCGAGGTCAGGATTGGCGATGAACGCGCGTCCAAAGGCGACCATGTCGGCACTACCTTCGCTCACGAGCGCCTCAGCGCTTTCACGTTGAAATCCACCCGCTGCAATGATTGGCCCGTTGAAAAGCGTGCGCAGATATTGAACAGCAACAGGTTCTGCACCTTCGTCGATGGTTTCATTACCTTTGATTCTTGGCTCAACGACGTGTAGATACGCTAGCCCCATCGTGTCGAGCTGCGTGGCGACATAACCAAACGTCGCTTTCGGGTTGCTGTCATGCATTGAGCCATAGCTGCTCGAAGGACTAAGGCGGACGCCGACGCGGCCTTGTCCCCATACCGAAATCGCGGCCTGAGTAATTTCCAGCAGGAATCTGGCGCGGTGTTCGATGGGGCCGCCGTAAGCATCGGTGCGCGTGTTGGTGCCGTCCTGCAAAAATTGGTCAGGCAGGTACCCATTGGCGCCGTGAATCTCGACGCCATCAAAACCGGCCTCCTTGGCCAGCTCGGCGCCTCGGCGAAACGATTCGATAATGTCCGGTATTTCGGCAAGCGCCAAGGCGCGAGGCATGGCGAAGGCCACCGGGCCTGTTTTCGCGTAGGCATCCCCATCAGCCTTGATCGCCGATGGCGCGACGGGGTCAATATTGCGCGGTTGCAGCAGTGGGTGGGATTGACGGCCCACGTGCCACAGTTGCAAAAAGATCAGCCCGCCTTTTTCATGCACGACATTAACGACTGTGCGCCATCCGTCGACCTGAGCTTGGGTAAAGATGCCTGGCGAGCCCGCGTAGCCAAAGCCATAGGGTGAAACCGGCGTGGCTTCGGCGATGATCAGCCCGCCTTGCGTCGCGCGCTGGGCGTAGTATTCCGCCATCAATTCGTTGGGGACATTGCCCTCGCTTGAGCGCATCCGGGTCAAGGGCGCCATGACAACACGGTGCTTCAGTGTGAAGGGGCCCATCTGGGTTGGGGTGAACAGTGGCTGATTGCTCATGATTTGAAGTCCTTTCTCAGGCGTCGGGGATGAGGGCGTTGGTGCGTTCGATACCGCGCAGCACGGCTGGTCGCTGGCTAACCGCGTGAAACCAGCGTTCCACGTGCGGGCTTTCGGCGAAGTCGACCCCCGCAAAATCTTTGCGCCAGAGCCAGCCGAAGTGCGCGATATCGGCGATTGAAAACTCATCCCCTGCGACGTAGGCGTTGCTTGCCAGTACGCCATCCAGCACGGCGAGTGTGCGTTTGGCTTCGCCATGGAATCGAGCAATCGCCGCCGGATTTGGCTCGCTCGCCAATTTCTGGAAATAGCCAGACTGCCCAAAGGCCGGGCTCAGCCCACTGGCATGGAAGAACAGTTGCTCGAAGACTCTGGCGCGCGTCACGCCCCCGGTAGGCAGCAGCCGACCATATCGCTCCGCTAGGTAGACAAGGATGGCGGCCGACTCGGTCAGCACCATGGGCTGGCCGTTATCACCCAGAGGATCGATCAGCACCGGCACTTTGGCATTGGCGTTCAGGGCGATGAACTGCTCGTGTTTTTGCTCTCCCTTGCGAATGTTCACGGGCAGTAACTGATAGTCGAGGCCCAGTTCTTCGAGGGCGATAGGGACTTTGACGCTGTTGGGGGTGGCAAACGCATGAACGATCAACATGGGGCTGTTCCTCAATCGACAATGGACTTGGGCATTGCGTGGTCAGTAACGCAACGCTTCGTGCCAAGTGGCTACGATGGAAGCCAGTCTGCGTGGAACGGTTAGAGCGGAGCAGACCGCTCGCAGCGATATGATTCATTCCTGCACGGAATAAACATCCAAGGTTGCACGCGTCGAGCGAGGGGCATTCCTGCTGGGCATATTTCCTATGCTCCTCAGCTCTCTACTGGTGGGATTTCGACACCGCGATCATGAGTCTCGCCCTATCAACCACCGAGGAAATACTCATGACCCTTCAAGCCAAACTGGATGCCTTCAAGGCCGATTTCGTTGCCGGCAAGCCTCCCTACAATGCCCCAGCTCCCGTACATGCGGTGATGCACCGCGCGACGGCTGAACTGATCGCCAGCGGTCAAGCCGAGCGCGCGTTGAAGGCCGGCGACCTGGCGCCGGTGTTCAGCCTCCCAGACGCGGAGGGGAACCTAGTGTCCTCGGCCGAGTTGCTGTCGCGCGGCCCACTGGTGATCAGCTTCTATCGCGGGGTGTGGTGCCCTTACTGCAACATGGAGTTGCAAGCCTTGGAAGAAGCACTGCCGGTCTTCAAGGAGCGAGGTGCGAGCCTGGTTGCGATCTCGCCACAGAGCCAGGCCAACAGCCGCAAGTCGCAGCGCCAGAATGGCCTGGGGTTCCCCATCCTGAGTGACAGTGGTAACGAAGTGGCGGCGGCATTCGGCCTGCGCTTCAAACTGCCAGACTATCTGGCTGAACTCTATCTGAGCCTGGGCAACAACCTGCCGGTCATCAATGGTGACCAGAGCTGGACGCTGCCGATGCCAGGCCGTTTTGTCATCGGCCAGGACGGCATCATTCTGTACGCGGAGGTCAATCCCGACTACACACTGCGGCCTGAACCCACCGAGTTGCTGCCTGCATTGCGCGGTTGATTGCCCTCTTTGAAGGCCGCCTTCGGGCGGCCTTGCTTATTGCCGCCTCATCAATCCTTCGACGAAATCGACAAACGCCCGCGCCTTGGCGCTCGCCAAGCGCCCTGTAGGAAATACCGCCCAGAGATCCAGCGGCGGCAGTTGCCAGTCTTCCAGGAGCGGCACCACGTCGCCCTTGGCGAGTTCATCCGCGAACATCCACTGGGACGTCAACGCCACACCCAGATGCCCGAGTACTGCCGCGCGCACACCCTCAGCGGCACTGACCCGAACCCGCCCGCTCACTGTCACCGACTGCACTGTACTGCCTTGCTTGAAGGCCCAATGCTCACCGCCGCCTGCCAGGACGTAAATTACCGCTTGGTGCTGTGCCAGGTCAGTCGGCACTGCGGGCTCGCCATGGCTCTGCACGTAAGCAGGCGTGGCCAACACCAGCCGCTGACACTCCCCGATCTTGCGCGCGATCAGGTTGGAGTCCGCCAAAGCTCCCATGCGCAGGGCGACATCGATGCCTTCCTCGACGAGATTGACGGTGCGGTCGTCCAGAACGATATCGATGTTCAGTTCGGGGTGTGCTTCGAGGAAAGCCCCTAGGTGCGGCAGCACATGCAAACGCGCGAAGGTCACTGCCGCGCAGACCCGCAAGGTACCGTGCAGCCCACTTCCTGCACCACGCGCGGCGAGGTCGGCTTCGTGGGCTTCCTCAATGGCACGTTTGGCGCGGTCGTAGTAGGCCGTGCCGGCCTCAGTCGGCGTGAGTCCGCGAGTGGAGCGCAGTAGCAGGCGAACGCCAAGGCGCTCTTCCAGTTGGGCAATGGTTTTCGACACGGCGGGCTGGCCGAGATTGAGACGCCGCGCGGCAGCAGAAAACGACCCTGCTTCGAGCACACTGACGAAGGTTTCCATTGCAGCCAATCGATCCATCGTTGTTCCACCTGAAACGGTTAAAAAAGGCATGGCAAAAAACGAGCGAAGCATAGGCTTCGCTCGTAGCGGAAGGGTTATCTCAGCGCGGAGGGTACAAAGCAAGCCCGTCTAGAACGCAGCCTTGCCGATTGAAGCACCGCCATCGACGAACAATGTCTGGCCAGTCATGAAACCACTGCTCTCGGACAGCAGAAAGGTGATGGCCGCTGCGATCTCTTGCGGCTGGCCAAAGCGGCCCATCGGAACGCCCGAAAGGTAGCGGGCCTCGCCCTCGCTGCCAGGCGGGTTGTTCGCGCGGAACAAAGCTGTTTCGGTCGGCCCGGGGGCTACAGCATTGACGGTGATACCGGTCGTGGCCAGTTCCAGTGCCCACGACCGGGTAAAACTGATCAGTGCGGCCTTGGCAGCGGCATAGGCCGTACGGTGGGTGATTCCGAGCACGGTCAGGCTGGAGATGTTGACGATTCGGCCCCACTGCCGCTCGCGCATGCCCGGCAGAACGGCTTGAGTGGCCAGAATCGCCGAATGCAGATTCACCCGCATTACCGCATCGAAATCGTCGAGATCCACTTCGCCCAGTAACTGTGGGCGAACCAGCCCGACATTATTCACCAGGCCGTCAAATGTGTATTGCTCGGTCAGCGTTGCCAAGGCTTGCTCGGTCGCTGCGCGATTCTCCAGATCAACCGAGATTAAGGTGCCGGGGAAATCGATGTTCTCCACCTGGCGGGCAATGCCCACAACGCGGTGGCCGGCGTCCGCCAGCGCTTGAGCTAGCGCAAGTCCGATTCCTTTGCTCGCGCCGGTGATCAAAAAAGTTCGCATGGTCATGGGTGCTCCTGATACCAGCCCTTGCTTGGGCTGGCTGAGTGAAGGTCGGCAGTGGCGTTCAGACCGGCTTAGTCCATTCGTTACCTTTCATGAACGGATCGAGCTGAGTGTGCACCAGATGGTTGGTGTAGTTGCTCATGACCTTGGTGGCGACGCCCAGTACCACCTCCAGCACGTTGCGGCGGGTAAAGCCGGCAGCCAGGAACGCCTCGATACCTGCGTCACTGACGAAGCCGCGATCGTGCACCACTGCGGTTGTGAACACATGCAAGGCTTCCAGGCGGGTATCCGGAATAACGCTACCGGCACGCAATGCGGCAATCACCTCTGGCGCCATGTCGATCATCTTGGCCAGCGTGGTATGCCCGGCCATGCAGTAATGGCAGTTGTTCTCAAAGTTGGCGGTGAGGTACACAACCTGCTGTTCGTGCGGGGTCAGCGTGCTCTTGCCAAACAGATCCCAGAGTTGGCTGTAGCCGGCCAGCAGTTCTGGCGATTCAGCCATATTGCCTTGCAGGTTGGGTACGAAGCTGAAGGCTTTCTGCACCGCTTCCAGAACAGGCTTGGAGGCAGCAGGGGCGGTGTCGAGGGTGTAACGGGTGAACGTGGTCATCGCAGTGTTCCTTGAGTGGGTCAGCAAGAGTGCTGGAGCTATCTTGCGGTTCTCGTCAGAGCTGCGGAACGCAGGGGGTGGGCATATGACTCATGCTTCACAGGAATAAAGCAGATTCGGAGCCATTGCTGCGTGCAAGGCTCTCGTCGAAGAAATGACGACGGCAGGTTACGCGACGGGTGCTGAAAGGCTACAGAGGCTCGACTTTTACCTGTCAAAGTGCGGCCGTGCAGGGATCAAAACCGCTACGAACGTGGTCATTTCGAATACAACCAGCTCTTCAAGCCCTCGTAATACGCATCCTGGCTAGGTGAGTTCGCGGGACGCTTACCTTGCATGTAGCCAATAAAAGCCAATTGGCGGAGCAGGCGCTTCACTCGATTGGCGGACTTTACGAAGTCGAGCGACACGCCAAGGAAATGAGCGACGAAGACCGTTGGCGATTACGCCAGGAAACAGCAGTGTTCATCGTTGAAAAGCTGCATGAGTGGATACTGGCTCAGCGTGAAATTGTGCCCGAGGGTTCGGCCACGGCTAAAACTCTGGATTACAGCCTCAAACGCTGGGTAGCGCTGAGTAAGCGGCCAGCGAACAAACCTTGCGCAGATCAGGCAGGCGTCCACTGATGCGGCAGCAGTCGCTCGATCTCGCTTGCTCGCTGCGTCGGCAGCCGCGTCAGTACATCCTTGAGATAAGCATACGGATCATGCCCGTTGATGCGCGCCGACTGGATCAGGCTCATGATCGCCGCCGCCCGCTTGCCGCTGCGTAACGATCCTGCAAACAACCAGTTCGACCGCCCAAGCGCCCACGGCCGGATCAAG